>LLEK01000025.1_pt1 | contig 32366 bp, 36 predicted proteins | sample 595821 | NCBI WGS metagenome assembly LLEK01 (sample SAMN02919311, study PRJNA255460) | bioreactor metagenome | biome: chemostat; feature: culture 2011_25.1; material: sediment; isolation source: day79 25degC chemostat 2011 inoculated with Wadden Sea sediment taken from... | place: Germany: Bremen ...
GGATTTCGTGGCCTATCAGAAACTGTTTTTATGTAGCTTTATGATTAATAATTTTTGAAAATAAATCACCTATATCTTTTGTTGTTCTAACAGGTAAAAGGTGTATTGTTTTATTATCTATAGGTATAGCATTATCTATAAATGATTTTTGATAAGTTTGTCTAAATGCAACTATTAAAGCAGATAAAGATTTTGCTTCATCTTTTACAATTTTAACTTTTAAGTCTTGTAAGTTTTTATATTCAAAAAAGAACTTTGTAATTATAATTGTAAGTACTAATAATGCAAAGATAATAAATATTTTTGTGTATTTTCGCATAGCTTACACCTTATAATATATTTTATCATAGAAAATATAAAAAATTATAAAATAACTATTTTAGTAAATTTCTATATAGCTTATAGTACAATGTCAAAAATTATTAATAAATATATCAAGGAAAAAAATGTTTGATAAAAGTATATCAGCTTATGAAGAAGCAAAGTGTGTAATCCCTGGTGGTGTTGACTCACCAGTTAGAGCTTTTGGTGGTGTTATAGGAACTCCCCCTTTTATAGAAAAAGGGCAGGGTGCATATATGTATGATGTTGATGGTAATAAATACCTTGACTTCGTACAAAGCTGGGGACCTTTAATATTTGGTCACTGTGATGAAGATATTCAAAACTCAGTATTAGAAACTGTAAAAAATGGTTTATCATTTGGTGCTCCTACACAACTTGAAACACAACTTGCAAATGAGATAGTTGATATATTTGACAATATTGATAAAGTTAGATTTGTAAGTAGCGGAACTGAAGCTGTTATGAGTGCTATTAGATTAGCTAGAGGAGTTACAGGTAAAAATGATATTGTTAAATTTGAGGGTTGTTATCATGGACATAGCGATAGCTTACTAGTAAGTGCAGGAAGTGGTATGGCTACATTTGGAGCACCAAGTTCTCCTGGTGTTCCAGCTGACCTTACAAAACATACACTTCTTTGTGAATATAACAATATAGCTCAACTTGAAAAATGTTTTTCTGAATCTTCTGATATAGCTTGTATTATCATAGAACCAATTGCTGGAAATATGGGACTAGTTCCTGCTTCAGAAGAGTTCTTAGCTAAATGTAGAGAGTTATGTGATGCAAATGGTGCATTGTTTATATTCGATGAAGTTATGTCTGGATTTAGAGCTTCTTTAAAAGGTGCACAAGGAATTGTTTCAACAAAGCCAGATATGGTAACTTTTGGTAAAGTTATTGGTGCTGGTATGCCTGTAGGAGCTTTTGCAGCTAGTAAAGAGATTATGGGACATTTAAGCCCTGAAGGTAAAGTTTACCAAGCAGGAACACTTAGTGGAAATCCTGTAGCTATGGCAGCAGGTCTTAAAAGTTTACAAAAACTAAAAGCTGATAGTACTATTTATGATAGACTAAATGCTAAAGCTGTTAAATTAACAACTGGACTAAAAGAAGTAGCAACTAAACATAACATACCTTTACAAGTTGATACAAGAGGTAGTATGTTTGGATTTTTCTTTTGTGATGAAGTACCTGCAAATATGAAAGAAGTTGGAAAGTGTGACTTTGATAGATTTGCAAAGTTCCACAATGAGATGTTAAAAAAAGGTTTTTACTTTGCTTGTAGTCAATATGAAGCAGGGTTTATTTGTGACAGTATGACAGATGTAGATATAGAAGCTACTATTAGTGCAGCTGATAAAGTTATGGCTGTGTTATAATAAATACAATATTTTGTTTTAAATTGAAAGCCTCATCGTTTTGATGGGGCTTTTATATTTTTAAAAATAAGGAATAAAATGTTAAAAAAAACTATATTTTTAATAGTAATATTATTTACAATAAATTTAAATGCCAAAAATTTAAATAATATTCAATCTCAAATGAATAAACTAAAAATTAATACAGTATTAGTTGTACCATCACAAGCAATTGATGAATATCCTTTATGGTCAAAAGATGGAAAATTTCTATTCACTAATGTAATGGGTAAATGGTACAAAGTTAATTTAAATGATATTAAGTTAGCCTTAACTAAATGGAGAAAAGGTAAAGCACTTGGTGTAATAAATTCTAAAAATACAATTTCATTAGCTAAAGTAAATGAAATAAATGAACCAAAACAACAAACAAAGTTTGGTGCAAGAGAATATATTACAAAAGATAACACAAAATTTGAACTTAAAAGAAATAAACTTGGAACACAATTTATCATAACAGAAGATAAAAATAAACCAGTTATTCAATGGTCATCAGGAATGGAAAACTGCCACAGTTTCACATCAAATAATAAAGAAGAATATATTGCATTTATTTGTGAAAGAAATGGTGTATTTATATATAAAAGATAGTTACATTAAGATAATTAAGCCGTTAAATTGCCTTATCCCTCAATTTAAACATTATATACAACTATCAAATATATACTATAAACCTTATCATTTAATGAGGCTTTTCTTATCCATAAACACTTTGAACTTCTAGATTTAAACCCTCTTTTATAAACTTTATATACAATGCGCCAAACTAAAGGTTATAAATGATAAATAAATCAAACATAAAACTAATCGACCAAGGTATTATTTTTATGCTGTTAAGTGCTTTTCTATCATCAATGAGTGGTGCTGTAGCAAAAGTGTTATCAGATAGTATGGATCCTATTGAGATAGTCTTTTATAGAAATATCTTGGGAGTTTTGATACTTTTATATAGTTTCAAAAAAGTAAGTGTATCAATAAACACTTCAAAACTTCACTTACTGATACTCAGAGGTGTTTTTGGAACACTTGCTATGTTGTTTTTCTTTTATACTATTGCTACTATTCCACTTGGAGAGGCAGTAATATTAAATAAAACTTCGCCATTTTTTGTAACAATACTAGCATACTATTTTATGAAAGAATCTATTAGTATTAACACTATTTTTGCAGTTATTATTGGGTTTATTGGTGTTATATTTATTGTAAAACCTTTTGGATTTGAAATCTCTTTTGAACATATAATGGGAGTATTTGGTGGATTTTTTGCAGCTGCTGCTTATGCAACTATAAAAAAAATAAAAGACATCTATGATGCAAGGGTTATTATGCTTTCTTTTATGGGAATAGGAGTAATTATTCCATTGTTACTTTTTATATTTACACCATATGTAGAGTTTAAAATATATACACAACTTTCTGTATGGGTACTTATTGTATTGATGGCAGTTCTTTCTACTGGTTCACAATGGTTTCTTACTCGTGCATATAGTTTAAGTAAGGCTAGTATCATTGGAGTTGTAGGGTATTCTAGTATACCTTTTGCTGTTGGATTTGGTATTATGTTAGGAGATTCGCTACCTGATATGTATACTATTCTTGGTATTGTACTTATTATTTTAGGTGGAATATTAGTTAGTAAAAAATGATTTTTTAGAAAAGGATAAAGAAACTATGGAAATATTATATAAAATATTTGAAATAGCTATTGGTTTATTTTTTGTATTTATGCTTATAAAATATTTAAAATGTGTATTTGGAAAGTGTGACTTAAAATAAAAAATTGGTAATAAAATATAAGTTAAGTGTCAAATTTATATAAGTTGAGTGTCAATTTTATAAAAACTGTAACATAAACTGTGATACAATTCTATTCTAGAAGATCTAAAGAAAGAAAGAAATTAATATGAAGTATCATTTTCTCCATGTAAAAAACAAAGAAATTTTAGATAAAGTCCACCGTTTTAGATATAAAGTTATGCATAAAGAACTTGGATGGATCAAATCTAATAGCAATAATAAAGAAAATGATGCTTATGATGATTTTTGTGAACAATTTGCTATTTTAAACTCTAATGGTGAGATATGTTGCACTGTACGTTTAATCCACCATTCACCAATAGGATATCCTACAGAAAAGTTTTTAGATTTAACACAGCCTCAGTACCAATTTGATAGAGATAAACTAGCAGAGATGTCAAGAATTTTTATTGACCCTAAACATAGAAATATGCGTGAAACAAAAATTTTTCTAATTACTTTAGCTAAAAGCCTTGTTTATGAAAAAATGAAAGAGCATGGTATTGAGTATTGCTATGGGATGATGGAAAAAAAGTTTATTAAATTGGTTAATATGTTTAAAATCCCTTATCAAGCTATTGGTGAACTTCAACAAGATTATGATAAATTCAAACATCCTAGTATGATGCTTGTAAAAGAACTGGAAAAACTAAATCCACAGCTAGAAAAACATTGGGAAAAATATAAAAAAGTCTCTATCTTACATCTAGATACAAAGCTTAAGCCTGAGCAAGTTATTATATAAAACTTTCAAAAAATACATTGATTTAGTGTGTTCCAATCAACTAATCAAAGTTTTTTATGATAAAATAACTTTTATAAAATTATTGTGGGAGAACAATGTGAATTGTGATTTATTTAGAAATATTTTAATTACTAGTTCACTTTCATTTATTACTCTTACAAACTTAAATGCTCAAGAGAATAATATATTAAATTCAATTTCTAGTGATATGCATCGATTTAATGATGTTGCAACAACTACAAAACAAAATGAACATTACCAACCTTATATTATTTCTGTATTTAAAGGAAAAGAGCTAGAGACTTTAGGTATATCTAACCTAAAAGAGGCACTATTGCTTGTTCCTGGTGTAGATATGGCTACAGATAATCTAAATAATCAAACTCCAATTTTTCGTGGTTCAAATGCACTAGGATATGGTCAATCAAAGCTTTTCATTGATGATGTATTGGTAAACAATCTCTTTTTTGATTCATATGCTGAATATCTTGGAATACCAATTGAGATGATAAAAAGAATAGAGGTTGTAAGAGGTCCTGGAAGTAAAACTAATGGAGTAAACGCTTATGCAGGGTCAATCAATGTTATAACTTATGCTGAAGATTTTCAAGATTTTGAATCAAAAGATAAGCTAATTTTTAAATATGGTTCACATGATTATAGAATGGGTGGATTTATCCAAAAATTCAAAACAAAAAACCTTAATGCTACAATAGACTTTTACTATCAGCAAGATGATAAAAAACTTTATGCTGGTCCAGATGGGTACTCAACAGGTTCTATGAGTATTAACGGACTATATAATAATAGAGGTCTTTCTCAAAATGGTGATGCACCCCTATGGAACAAAGATTATTCATTGAGTCTTAATCTTAAATATAAAGACTTTTTCCTTAAAGGTCGTTATCTTGACCATACACAAGGAAGTGCCTATGGTATTAACCGTTCATTACCCCAAGATAATGACAGAGTAAAAATACCAAACTATTATCTTGAAGTTGGTTATGATAAAAATATTGGTAATTTTGATGTTGAGATAAAAGCTGGTATTAAATATGATGCATTTGACTCAAAGGCAAAACTAGCACCAAATGGTCTTGTATTTATGGATGCGTATCAATATAGTATAGATAAAACAATTAATAATGTTAATTTTCCAGATGGTATTTATGGAGAACATTTAGCTAAACAAAGAACAATTTACCAATCCTCTTATCTTACATATGATGGGTTTGATCAACATATTATCACTACTGGCTACCGTTTACTAAAAGAGGAAACCATAGATATGGTTTCTAAATTATCAAACTGGACAACAGGTGATGTAGCACTTGTTGACTATACTAATACTTATCCATTTTTTGATAAAGATGCAAAACGATATATTCAAATATTTTCTTTAGAAGATCAATTTCAATATAGTGATAAGCTTAATTTTATGTATGGTTTTAATTATGAAAAAACATCTTATGGAAATTCAGGAATTGAGCCTAGAGTATCAATGGTATATCAACACAACTTAGAAAATATACTAAAAGCAAGTTACTCACGTGCACATAGAAATCCATCTTGGCAAGAGATGTTTACAAAAAACAATAATGAAAGACGAGGTAGTACTAATTTAGAACCAGAAAAAGTAGATGCCTTTGAATTTGCATATATTAAGAAGTTTTCAAGTGATACATATTTACAATCAAATCTTTTTTATCTTATAAATAAAGATCAAATATATAATTCAAATGGAAATACTGCATATGATAATGCCTTAGATACAGATATATATGGAGTAGAACTTGAATACTCTGGATATATTACAGGTGCAGATAAATTATATTTAAATTACACTTATCTAACAGGAAAATCAAAATTCAAAGATACAGGAAATACTACAAGTCTTATAAATGCGGCAAATCACCTTGCTAAAGGGTATTATATCTATAATCTTACTGATACTCTTTCTCTTAGCGGTATTGTAAAATATGTGAGTTCAAAAAAGAGGTTTCCTGAAGATACTCGTGCTAAAGTACCAGCATATATTACGCTTGATAGTACATTAAACTATAAAAATAATAAAGATAACTATGACATTACAATTGGTGTAAAAAATATTTTTGATGAAGATGTATCTTATCCATCTCCTCCAGATGATTATACAGAAGATTATACTCAAGAGGGTAGAACCTTTTTTATAACTTTAAGAAAGGAGTTTTAAATGAAAAAGATTATTTTTATTTATTTTCTCCTTCTTAATACAGCTTTTGGATATAACTATGATGAAGTACTTCTTAAAGCTCAAGCATCTATTTTCCCAAAAGTTATGCTATTAGATAAAAAAATAGAAAATAAGCTTATAGACAATAAAATAGTTTATACTATCGTTCATGATAAAATAGACTATATAACTGCTGTATCTATTAAAGAATTTATAAATAAAACCTTTCAAGGACAATTAGATAAATATAACTATAAAATAAATTTAGTTGAAATTGATGAGTTTTCAGATCAAACAGAAGCATCTGCTATTTATGTACTTAATTTAAATGAACATATTGAAAAAATAGCAAACATTGCTAAAGAAAAAGGGATTATATCTTTTTCTTACAGTATTAATAATTTAAGAAAAGGTTTAATGTTTTCTTTAGTTATTGAAAAGTCTACAGTGCTATATTTAAAAAAAAGAAAATCTATATACTAAAAAAATAGATTTTGTTGATGCTTTATTGCAAATGGTTCGATTTGTTGATACAGATTATGCTTATGATGAAAATATAATATATTATAATAAACTAAAGACTAAAAATTTATATGTAGGTTTAAAATAGATATTTATGACAAAAAAAATAAAATCACTTTCTAGTAAAATAGTTTTTTTAATAGCAATAGTAACTATAGTTTCGTTTTTGTTAATTTTTAATATTTTTGAAAAAATGAATAAAGAAGCATTTTATAATGTTGAAACACAAAAAGCAAAATTAGTATTAAATACTATTGAACCACTCGTTGCTCTTAATATCTATTTGAACCTAACTGATCGAATTAATCAATTAACAAAACAGCTTGTTACAAATCCAGATATTTTAGCTATTAAAGTATTGCAAAATAATAAACTTCTTAGTGAAGTAAAATCAAAAGATTTCGAAATAAATGTTAATGATTCTTTTATTGTTACAAGTCCAATTTTTCAGCCAAATTCTAAAAAAAAGATTGGGGAACTAATACTGACATATTCAAATAAAAACTATAAAGAACTAGTAGATAGCTATACGACACTTTTAATTAAAGTGCTTTTTTTATTTGGAGTTTTTTTCTTGGTGTTTAGTTTATATGTAAAGAAACTACTCTCACCTTTACATACAATTGCAAAGTTACTCAAAGGATATTCCCCAAATAGAAATATTAATATACCTTTTGATAATCAGAATAATGAAATTGGATTTATTTCTAATGCACTCAATAATATGCAACAAAGTATTATAAAATACTCAAAACAACAACAAAATATTAATAAGTACCTTGAAGAAAAGGTGGATGAAAAAACTAAAGAACTACGAAGACAACTTTATACTAATGATTTAACAAAACTACCAAATAGACGAAAACTTCTTCATGATATTAATAATTATGATGATGGTGCGTTACTAATAATAAATATTGATGATTTTAAAGAAATTAATGATTTTTTTGGACATGCAGTAGGAGATAATATTCTTATATCTTTTTCACAAAAACTATCTTATATAATAACCAAAGCAGATAATGCTACACTCATTCACCTTTCAGGGGATGAATTTGCTGTATTTTATAACCAAAAACCCTCAAAAGAAGAATTTATTCAGTTTGCTATAGCATTGATTAAAGATATTGAATCTATGCTTTTTTATCATGAGAATAATGAGTTATCTATCAGGGTAACAGTAGGGGGAGCCTATCAAGTTCAAGAAGCCTTAGAAAAAGGTGATATTGCTTTAAAGTCAGCTAAAAAAAGTGGAAAAGAGTTCTTCCTTTACGATGAAACTTTAAATGTAGAACAACAGTATAAAAATAATATGGAGTGGACAAAAAAACTCAATTGGGCTTTAGAAAATGATAAAATTACAGCCTTTTACCAGCCTATATTTGATAACAAAACAAATAAAATAGTAAGCTCTGAATGTTTAATTCGTTTGATCGATCAAGATAATAACATCATATCACCTTATCACTTCTTAACTATTGCAAAAAAAAGTAAACTATATTCTAAGCTCACAAAAATAATGATTAAAAAAAGTTGCCAATATTTTGAACATTTAGATTGTGATTTTTCAATTAATGTATCAGTTGAAGATATATTAGATAAGGAAATTGTAGAGTATATCTCTCATAGTATACAAAAATACAATGTTAGTAAAAAAATTATATTTGAGCTTTTAGAAACAGAAGGGATAGAAAACTACGAAGAAGTTTCCTCTTTTATTCATGAAATGAAGTTTTTAGGGTGTAGAATAGCTATTGATGATTTTGGTTCTGGGTATTCAAACTTTGAGTATCTTCTTCAACTTAATATAGATTATATTAAAATTGATGGTTCTTTAATTAAAAATCTGGATACTGATACAAATGCTCAAATTATAGTTGAGACTATTGTTAGCTTTGCTAAAAAGTTAGATATTATAGTTATTGCTGAATATGTTCATAATAAAGATGTTTATGAAAAGGTTAAATCATTAAATGTTGATCGTTCCCAAGGGTTCTTTCTTGAACAGCCAAAAGATTCATTGAAACTCTCTTAGTATTTTTATAATCTTAAAGGCTTTTTACTATAATAGGAAAAAGTTAATTTTAGAACTTTAAATTAAAGAAAAAAGCATTAAAAAAGTAATTTTATTTAAAAATGAGAAATGAAAACTCTTTCCTTTTTTATCCTCTCAATTCTTTTAAAGAGGCATAGGTTTTAAAAGTCAATCCTACTTGCAATCTAAACATTTTATCTAAAATTTTCCTTGGTACATTAGCTATTGCTAAAACTTCATCTATATTGAAACCACTTCCTTGCTCATCTAATAAATCAATGATTTTCATAATATTAAAAGGTAATTTACTTGGTTTAAATCTACTTTGTAAATAACTATCAAGTTCAGGCTCTTTTATATTTTTTTCTATAAAAATAGGCTCATTTGAATTGTGCATAAGCTCTTCCATATATTCTTCATAAAAGAAAGATGCTCCAGCTCCTTTGAATCTTACTGCTATTAGATTTATATTTTCATTTGATTTAATATCTATAGAGTTTTCATAGGCATTTATAAGTACAGATTCAAAGGTTTCTATTATAAAAGTATTGTTTTTTATAATTAATTCTACTTTAGTATCTTGATTTATTAAAACTATCATACCACCATTTGGTATAAGCTCATATCTATTACAATCTTCTATTACATCATACGATTCTATATATTTTGTTAGTTTTTTATGCATAAAAGATTATATGATGTAATTCCTAAATCAACTCTTTATGTTACAATACTTTTAAAATCATTATAAATATAGGAACTTTACATCAAAATTATAAATACTATTACCAATCAAGATAGACTAGATCTCATACAAAACTTTTGTACAGATGACTTTAAAGATAAACTAGAACTTGCTTTACAAGATATCATATCAAATAGTTCTACATCATTATTACCTATGCTAGAGCTTTTTAATAAAATAGACAACTCAAGTAACACTCAAGAAAAAGTTCTAACTCCATATACTATAGGAGATAGAACAATTGAGATTATCAATAATTCAAAACAATTAGAAGATGTAATCAAAAAAATAGAACTTACACCTTTTATAACTTTTGATACAGAACAAAAACCAACATTTAAAAAAGGGCAAGCTTCCCATGGTGTATCACTAATACAGTTAGCAACATCATCTAAATGTTATCTTATTCAAAATAAACAAATAAAAAACTAAAACCACTTATAAATATACTAGAAGATTCAAATATCATCAAAATAGGTACAGGGCTAAGAGGTGATAGTGAAGCACTATATAAACAATTCAAACTAAAACTAAGATCTACAATAGATCTTGAAAATATATTTAAAAAACTATCATCAAAAAATCAAATAGGAGCTAAGAAAGCAGCCTTGATAATCTTAAATAAAAACCTACAAAAATCTAAAAATATGTCAAGATCAAATTGGGAAAATAAAGTATTATCTGATAGTCAAATCAAATATGCATCAGAAGATGCAACTGTTGTATATGATGTGATGCAAAAGTTTTTAGAACAATATCCATTTGTAATGAGTATTATGCCACCATTTTTTCAGACAAAGTATTTAAAAAAATAAGGGAAACATACTTCTCTTTTTTCCGATTTCAGATTATTATCTAATAAATTGTTTAATTATTAAATATAAGTTTATTGACTTAAGTCCTTGTAATATTGATTTTATTTTGATAAAGTAAATTATTAATTTAAAAAATAATTTTAGGAAAAAATATAAATGACACTTAAACGAAAATTGATAACCTTAGTTGCATTGCCATTATTTGGATTCATTTGTCTAGGGATATTCTTAGGAAATGAAAATTATAAAAGTTATAGAAATTTACAAAAAACTGAAAATATAGTGATATTTTCAACAAAAATAAGCCAACTTATTCACGAACTACAAAAAGAAAGAGGATACTCTGCAGGTTATTTAGGTACAAAAGGAACTGAATTTAAAAATGAGCTGGAAGCTCAAAAAATAAGTACTAATAAAAAACAAAAAGAACTTTTTACATACCTTAAATATTTTAATACAAATAACTTTAATGATGATTTTAAAAAAGTTTTAAACCTTACTCTTACAAAATTATTACTACTTGAAGAAAAAAGAAAATTAACTAAAGATCTACATATTAATAGCCCTCAAATAATCTCTTATTATAGTAATATAAATAAATTATTTTTGGACTCAATTGCCCAAATGAGTAAAAACATATTAAATTCTGAGCTTAACAGACAATTTATTGCTTATGAACAATTTTCACGATTAAAAGATGCAGCTGGAGTAGAACGAGCTATCGGAACCCATGCATTAAGCCAAAACTTCTTTGATGAAAAATCAAGAAGTTGGTTTCAAAACTTAATATACAATCAAAAAACGCATCTTAATCACTTTAAAAATTATGCTACTTTTAATTCTTATACTTATTTAAAAGAAAAATTATTGGGTAAAAAAATAGCAGAAGTTAACCGAATCCAAAAAAACTTATTATCAGCAAATTTTTCAGATTCGGAAAAATATTGGTTTAAAATTACAACATATAAAATTGACAGATTAAAAGAAGTAGATAGTTTTTTACTCACTAAATTAAGCAATGACATTATTATAATTAAAAATGAATTTAAATATTCTATGTATTATTTTATTTCATTTTGTCTATTTATCTCTTTAATTGTAATTATTGTTGGACATTATATTTCTAAAAATATAACTAATCTATTTGAAGGCTTAGCATCTAAAATTGATATTTTCTTTAAATATATAAATAAAGAGGTTCAAGATGTTTCATTGTTTGATGATGAAATAGATAATGAAATTATCAGTTCTAGTGTCTTAAATTTAAACAATAAATTTTAAAATCAAAAGAATTATTAATTGAAAATACAAATTTTTAGATGAAGCATTATCTTTATCCAAACTCTATGAATATGCAATTGAAAGAAGTAATCTAATTTTAAGGGTTAGTTTAGATAAAAAAATCACTTATGCAAATGAATCCTATTGCAGAATTAGTGAATATAAGAGTAAAGAATTAGTTGGGCAAGATTATTCTATTATTAAACATCCCGATGTAAAAGACTCTGAGATAGAAAAAATGTGGAAGTTTGTTGATAAAGGAAAAATTTGGAAAGGAACACTAAAAAACATTTCCAAAACAGGGAAAACTCACTATTCAGTTACAACTGTTGTACCTATTAAAAATAAAGAAGGGAAAATTCTTGAGTATATGGGGATAAGACAAGATATCACTGAAGTTATAAATCTTCATAAAGAGATAGAAGATACCCAACGAGAAGTAATTTATAAAATGGGTGAAATTGCTGAAACACGAAGTCCAGAAACAGGCTACCACGTAAGAAGAGTTGCTGAATATACTAAACTTTTAGCAATAAAAGCAGGACTACCTGAAACTGAAGCTAATATGCTAAAACATGCTTCACCTATGCATGATATAGGGAAAGTTGGTATTCCTGATTCTATTTTAAACAAATCAGGAAAGTTAACAGAAGAAGAGTTTGAAATTATGAAAGATCATGCCAAACTTGGTTATGATTTATTAAAAAATTCGAACAGACCAATGCTAAAAACTTCTGCAATTGTTGCCTCACAACACCATGAAAAATGGGATGGTACTGGTTATCCAAATGCATTAAAAGGTGAAGAGATACATATTTATGGAAGAATATCTGCTATATGTGATGTTTTTGATGCTTTAGGTAGTGAACGGTCTTATAAAAAAGCTTGGGAAATGGATGAAATTTTAGAATATTTTAGAAAAGAAAGAGGAACACACTTTGATCCTCATCTTGTAGATCTATTTTTAAACAATATAGATGAGTTTCTAAAAATTAAAGAGAATCATGAAAATTAAAACTTTTCAGATAAAATAATTTATAAAAATTTATGTTTATTGTTTTTCAATTTAATCATTACTTTATACACCTTACTCCATACTTATCTTTTTTATAATACCAAGAATCTTTACCAAATCCAAAATAAAAAGGATAAGCTGCAAGCTTATTGTCTTTTAATTCTGTACTAGTCCAATAAGAAACTGATAATTCAAATCCAGATATATTAGAGCTTTGATTGTGTTTTAACCATAGTTTTTTAAACTGTTCACGTGAGGGAAGTTTTGCATCTCTATCTTTACAATATTTTACTGCATTATTCCAGTTTAATCTTTTGGGTGACTCATCTAACCAAACTAAATCACTCCCATTAACAAAACTTGTGATTAGTAGCATAGAAATTAAAATTTTTTTATACTGTGACATTGTTTTTCCTTTGAGTAAGACATGAGAATAACATTTAAGTACTTAATATATATAATTATAATTAATAAACTATTAACTATCAAAAAGGAAAATATAAATGAGGTTTGCTCATACAAATATAGCAGCAAGAGATTGGAAAAAACTAGCCGACTTTTATATCAATGTTTTTGATTGTAAAATCAAACCACCAGAAAGAAATCTATCTGGAGAATGGCTAGACAAAGCTACTGGACTTAAAAATGCAAGGCAGTTCGGTGTACATTTATCTCTACCAGGACATGGTGAAAATCCACCAACTTTAGAAATTTTTAGTTATGATGAAGCCATAGAAAGTAACTCAATAATGGCAAATCATATTGGATTTACACATATTGCATTTGAAGTTGATGATGTAGTTAGTATCCTCCAAAAAGCTTTGAGACATAATGCATCAACACTAGGTGAAATTATTGAAAGAGAAATCCAAGGAGTTGGAGTATTGAAATTTACATATTTTCGTGACCCTGAAGGAAATATTATAGAAATACAATCTTGGAATTAGTGAATCAAAATGATTCACTAACTTTTTATTTTACTTTAAAACAAAGTATTCTATTATCAAAAAATGTAGGAACATAAACTCTTTTAGTTTTACTATCATACCAAATATCTGCAGCATTTATTTTATTAGCTGTATTATCTAAAATTTTAACTGAGCTTTTAGCATCAGAGATAAATACTCTACCAGCCCAATCTGAAGTGATATAACTATTTTTATCAAATGGTAAAATACCATCAATACCATTTACACCTATATGAGCTTTAAAAACTTTTAGTTTTTAGATTTGCTTTAAAGATACTACCTCCTTTTGTACCTATTACTAAACCTTTTTCTTCTAACCAAAGTCCATTTGGTCTTTGTCCTAGAAGTTGTTTATCATCAAGCCATTTTAAAATCTTTCCATTGGCTATTTTATATATAGCTTTATTTTTTTCTGAAAAATCTGAAACATAAATAGTTCCATCATCTGATACAACAACATCATTTAAAAACTTTGCTTCATTTATTTTATAGTTTTGAACTATTTTACCACTTGATAAATCTACTACTCTTAAAGTATCTATATCACTAACATATAGTTTATCATCATGTATATCCATACCTTTTGGTGCATCAAATCCTTGCGAAAACTTTAAAGTCTTAACTTTTCCCTCTAAATCTAAAATAGAGATAAAACCATTGCCATCTTTAGCTGTAGGTTTTCCATTGATATTTGCAACATACAAAAGCTTTTGTTTATTGTCTAGGTAAACACTCTCAGGTACTTTTAGTGAAGCTTCTGATTCCCATACTTTTTCTATTTGTACAGCACTTGCCATAGAAACTAAAGTAGTTACTAATAATAGTTTTTTAAACATTTTTCTCTCCTATAAATTTGATAATAAATTCTATCTAAAAAGGATTTAAATAGTTTTATATCTTAAGTGATAACTTGATATACTCCCAAAATATTATAGCCCAAGGAAAAGAAATGATTAAACACATAGTATTTTTTAAATTACCAGAAAACTTTACTCAAAAAGATTTATTTATTGAAAAGCTAAATGGCTTAAAAGACAATATTAAATTTATCAGAGCTTTAGAAGTAGGGGTAAACTTTGCACAAAGCGATAGAGCTTTTGATGTATCGTTAACAGTAATTATGGATGATAAAGAAGCATTAGCTAACTATGCCACACATGAACACCATCTACCAGTTGTAGAATTTATAAAATCAAATGGCATAGAAACTAAAGTTGTAGATTATGAAATAGCAAAACAACCAGCAGGTGAATTTGGAAATGCAAGTATTATAAAAAAAGCAAACCAATACTTTGAAGGTAAAGTTACAAGTAGAACAGTTATAGACTCAAATGGAAATAAAAAAACTTTAGGAATCATGATGCCAGGAACTTATACTTTTGGTACACAAGAAGCTGAACATATGGAAATTATGGCAGGTGATGTTGAGATATCCTTTCCAGGAGATGAAAGCAATTGGGAAAAGATAGTAGGTGGAGAATATTTTGAAGTACCTGCTGACTCAAGTTTTGATATTAAAGTAAATGAAATAACAGATTACTGTTGTACTTATATAAAGTAATTTGGGTTTTTAATGGAAGAAAATAAACAAAATACAGAACAAAAAGAGATACCTAAACATAAAGGGAAACTAGAAGCATTAGATAATATGTCTTTAGGTATTTCTATAGTTGTAGCTATATTACTTGGTGTAGGAATAGGGCTACTTCTAAAAAGCTGGACAGGATATACATGGACATTATGGGTTGGTGTATTTTATGGAGTTGCAGCAGCTATATTAAATGTACAAAAAGCCTACAAAAAAGCTAAAAAAGATTTAGATAAATTAGCAGATGATCCAAAATATGCTCACTTAAAAGAAAACGGCTATAAAGACAACGATGACGATTAAATCACTTAGAATATTTATTATTGTTGATTTAGTAGTTATTGCTTCTTGTGTACTTCTAGGGGAGTTTATTTGGCTACTTAATACTCAAGTTGCTTTTATAAGTTCTATGGTTGTTACATTTGCAACATACTTAGGCTATAAGAAAAATATTCAAAGTAGGGTAGAAAATCATATAAATGATGATGATTCTTATGATGAGCTAGATAAGATGGATGATAAATATGATTTATACTCTCCTGATACTCCAGAACTACAAGTTGAAGAAGAATTAACAAAAGAACAAATAAAAGAAGAGATAAATAAGTCAAAACAATCACTAAAGAAAAATAATACTAAAAACTTTATAAGTGGACTAAGTGGGATGGGATCTATTTATAGAATAGTTGGTTATGCGTTACTTATCTTTGGTTTTTTCTTTCTTAACAACAATGGTTACTTACATATATTTTCATATATATTTGGTTTTACAATAATTCCTATTTCAGCACTTATTATAAATTCAAATTTAAGAAAAGAAAACTATTTATAATACCCAAACTTAAAACTTTTATCTTCTTTATATTTATGTAAATTAAACTCTTCATAAACCTTTTTACAAGCTGGTATATTATCTTTTATACCAACTCTTGCTAATTTAGCTGCTCTTCCAAAATTTGGGAAGGCACCATAACCATTTACAAACATAATTGCTAAGTTACAAACAGCTGGTTTGTATTTTGATTCAAAATAAGATTGTTCAAACCACTTTAAAGCTAGTTTATAATCTTTATCTACCCCTAAACCATATAAAAGAAATATACCTATATTATTTTGAGCTTTCCCCTCACCACTTTTAGCTAACTCTAAAAATATATTATATGCTTTTTTATAATCATGTTTTTCATAGGTTTTTTGTGCATATATTGTTGCTACATTGTATTTAGCTTTTATATGTCCATAGTCTGCTATTTGTTTAAAATATTTCATAGCTTTATTGATATCTTTTTTTACATATTTACCATTGTAGTAAATTTTACCAAGTTCAAATATCGCTTCATCATTTCCATTTCTAGCAGATTGTTTATATAATTTTATAGCTTTTTGTATATTTTTATTCTTCAATGCTTTTTGTGCATCATCAATAAGTGTTCCACTTAATTGAGTAAATAATATTATAGTTGATAAAAAAACTATTCTTAAAATTACATATCCTTTTTATTCTTAATTATTTATCACATTTTACATAATTTTTGTTAAATTTAAGTTATTCACATAAATTATTTTTCTGTATATTACCAAGCCTTTAAATAGGGGTTTCCTTAAAAAAAATAATTAACTATTTTAGTAAAAAACTTTTCTTTATATTAGATTAAATGATAAAAATAATTTTTTAAATGCCTTAATAAAAGTATTTTATATATAAAATAATTTTTATTATAAGAAAAAGAGATTATTGATTTAAAAAAAATTTAATGTTCTTTTTATAACTTTTTAAGGTTAAATACCCATGTGAATAGAGTGTGAATAACTTAAAATTTCCATAAAATTGCTTCAAGGCTTATGGTTAAGGTATTCCTGGATTTTTTCGGCATCTTTTTCATTTAAAATTTCACAAAGTTGTTCTTGAGATGACTTTTTTATCTCTTCAAAAGTACCAAAAAAATCTAAAAGTTTTCTCACTTTTGCCTCACCAATTCCATGAATATTTAAAAGAGAGATTTGTTTATCCTCTTTTCTTTTTTGTTTTTTATGAAACCCAATAGCAGTTCTGTGAGCTTCATCTCTTAATTTTTGTACAAACTGTAATCTCTTATCTGAAGTTTCTAACCTAAACTCATTATCAAGTGTATAAAGTATATCTTTTGCAGCACCTTTTGCCCTATGAGCTTTCGCATCAATTTTTTCTTTTGCTATAGCTATTATGTCTATATCTACTCCAACACTTTTTGCAATATCATTTGCTAACTTTAAAAGAGTAAGTCCGCCATCAATAACCCACACATCAGGAGCAGGGTTTTCTTTGAACCTTTCAACTCTTCTTGTTAACATTTCTCGCATTTGACCATATTCATCATTGGCTTCCAAATTGTATAATCTATAATCATCTTTAACAAACTGGTTACCATCCCAAATAATCATTGAACCTACTTTTGCCTGTCCCATCATTTGAGAGTTATCAAAACATTCAAACCTTGCTGGAGTATTGTATAAATCAAATAGTTCTTGTAACTGCCCATATATAAGATTATTTGCATCATTTTTATCTACTTTTAAAAGTTCTTTACAATTGTTTTTTGCAACATTTATAAGCTCTTTTTTTATACCAATTTTTGGTAATAATATGGATACTTTTTTATTAAATTTTTGAGAAATAAATAACTCTAATTCATCTTTTTCCTCTAGCTCATCACAAGTTAAAATATTTGATGGAATTGATGGTAACTCATCGTTATAATAATTCACAATTGCTGTTTTATAAATCTCTTGTATTGAAGTTATTTCAGTTATATTAACATAATTATGAATAGTAGAAACTAACTTACCACCTCTAATAAACATTTTGATAACCACTGCTTTAATTTCACCTAACTCTACTGCAAATAAATCTAAATCTTCATTGTTAGCAAAATCTAAATTTGATTTTATTTGTGATTTACTTATGGTTTGGATTCTATTTCTCATTTTCATAGCATCTTCAAATCTAAACTGTTCACTAAATTGTTCCATCTTAGAAGTAAGTTTATCTATAACTTTAGATTTATTGTTTATATACTCTAAAGCACTATTTAGTAGTTTTTTATACTCTTCTTTTGTTATTTTACCTTCACAAGGTGCTAGACACTTCTTTATTTGATAAAACATACAAGTTTTACCACCTTTTACACATGACTTTTTTTGTACTAAAGGAACTATCTCATAAATACTATCAAGTAAATCTCTAGCACCAACACTAAAAGGACCAAAATATTTTATATTTTTACCCTTTAATACCTTTCGTGTAATTTCTAGTCTTGGAAAATCATCGTTGTAATCTATATAAATATATGGATATGTTTTATCATCTCTTAAAAGTATGTTGTATTTAGGCTTTAGTTGCTTTATAAGAGAGTTTTCAAGAATTAAAGCATCACTTTCACTATCAACAACAATATAATGCATATCTTTAACTTCACTAATCATCTTAAAGATTCTACTACCTAATCTAGGTGAGGGTTGTAAAGTTGGAGTAAATTTAAAATAACTTCTTACTCTATTTTTTAATACCTTTGCTTTTCCTATATATAAAAGCTTGCCATTAGTATCAAAGTATTGGTAAATTCCAGGTTGTTCTGGTAGATTTTGAAGTTTTTGTTCTAGAGTCAATGAGTACCTTAACTTTTAAAGTTTTAATAGTATTATACAATGTTACTTTTAAATAATATCAAAAGTAGATACATCTATGTCTAATACTTCACGATATAAAAATAACAAAGCATTAAAACCTTGATTCTCTATAGAAGAAGCAACATTTCTCTTCACTGCCAAATAAGTAAGAAACTCTTCTATTATTGTATTGAAATTCATTTTTATTTGTAAATATTTCTGTATAAGTGTTATGTTGCTAAAATGTTATTCAATAAATAGTTAGATACAAAGTAATATGGAGTTATATAAATTATGCAAACATTAGGAATACTTGAAGAGAAAAGGCTTAAATTTATTCCTTCACAATATTGGCAAAAACATGAATTTTGCTTTTTTTTACATGATCGTTTAGTTCAATTATTAATAGAATATGAAAATAGTGGTGTTAAAGACGAAGTAAGTAATGCGTTTAATGAAGTTGCCATTAAAAACAATCTAAATCTAGAAGAAACTGATATTCTTGAATTTATGAAAAACCATAAATTAATAGAACCATACAAACAACATATTAGAGGTCATGTTACTTTAGCATTAACTTCTGATTTACTACATTTTTTATATGAAGCACTTAATTGTTTTGAAAAAAAGAAAATTTTCAGTTGCTTTTTCTCTTTTAAGAAAACCACTTAAAGAACATCTATTCTTTCTGTCATGGTTACTTGCTGATGAAGATGATTTTATATCTAGATTTGAAGCAAATAATCATACTACATTTAATAGAATATCAAAAGAAAAGAAAATTGAAGTTTTTAATAAAGCAATAAATAAATTTACCATTGATGAAACATTTAATGCTGAATTAATTTGGGATATGATTTATTCAAAATCACATACTAATGGATTTGAACCAATATTACAACGTGCTACTCATTTAATAACATCTCAAGGGGATTTATTAAAAACAGAAGATTATTCGTTTAACTTTATATTTGAGAATTCACAAGATGATTATTACTATGATTTTGTTTATTCAAAATTACCCTATTTACTTATGTTTACAACTCACTTATTACTTGAAAACTTCAATAAAGTTTCAGCTATTAACGAGCATACATTTAATCATTCCCTCATAATAACAAGGGGTTGTTATGAGACATTATTTATCGATGGAAGATCACAAAGTATTTCAAGAATGTTAAAAAAACAATTAGGCACTTTACTTAAATGTATTCATTGTAAAGAATCAATTAAAATCAATAAACAAAATGCATTAAGTTTTTATTTAAAAGAAAAAATAACCTGTAATCATTGTGGATTGAATACTGAATTCCCACTTTATTGGGTTCTTTCTATGTCTAATTTATTAATTAGTAAAAAATAATATTTTAACATTTAGAAAATGGATTAACTAAAATAAAGTTTTTAAGTGCTATTTTATTTTAAAGACTAACAAAACCTAGGAGAAAAAACAAAGCTATAAATAATCTTATTGTATAATAAATTACTAGGAGAAAAGTTTAGATGAAAATAGTATTTATACTCTCATTTTTTATATTTTACCTCTCTATTCAATTATTTGCCCAATCAATTAATTTAACGCAGAAAGAAAAAGAGTTCATCGCTTCAAACCCTGTCATCAAAGTAGCAATGATGCCAGACTTTACACCATTTACATATTATATAAAAAATACACCTGTTGGATTCGAACATGATTTATTAAAAATAATTTCTAAAAGAACTGGCTTAGAATTTGAAAAAAAGATTGATAACTGGACGAGTATTTATAATTCTTTTAAAAATAAAGAAGTAGATATGATTACTAGTATTTCATATAAAAAATATCGAGAACCTTTTACTACTTTTACAAGCTCTTATTATGATATACCTATTATGATCTTCGTAAGAGATACTTTTGGGGAATACCATGGGTTAAAAAGTCTTAAAAATAAAAAGGTAGGTGTTTTAAAAGATGTCTTTTATATTAAAGAGTTAGAAAAACTAGGAACAATAGATTTAGTCTATTATGATAACTACGCAGATTTAACAAAAGATTTAGTATTTGGTAAGATTGATGCTCTAATTCAAAATCTAACTAATATAAACTATCTTATCAAAGAAAATCTTTATACAAATTTGAAACTTGCTAGTGAATTAACTCTTCCTAATACAAAAAAAGAAGATTTGAGATTTGGAGTTCAGCCCCAAAAGCCACTGTTAACTTCTATTTTACAAAAAGTGCTTAACTCTATATCAAAAAAGGAGGAAGAGGATTTAGTAAATAAATGGATTGGTTCAATAAAAGAATACAGAGGTGGACATATTGAGCTTAATAAAAATGAAATAGCCTATTTGGATACAAATATTATAAAGTATTGTATAAACCCTGACGGATTACCTTTTGAAGGATTAAATGAAAAAAGTGAACATACAGGAATGAGTTCAGATTATTATAATCTATTTGAAAAAGCTTTATCTGCTAAATTTGAGCTTATAAAAACAAAAAACTGGAATGAATCTATATCTTATATAAAAGAAGGGAAATGTGATATGTTAGCTCTTGGTATGGAAACTGCTGAACGAAAAAAGTATTTGAACTTTACAAGTAGTTATTTAGAAGTTCCTTTAGTAGTAGCAACAAGAATTAATGTACCTTTTATAAACCAAATATTAGATTTAGAAGGTGAAAAAATAGGTATTATAAAAGGTGATGCTTTTGTAAAAATACTTCGACAAAAATATCCTTCTTTAGATATTATAGAAGTAGAAGATATCAATGAAGGGCTAGATAAAGTTAAAGATGGTCAACTATTTGCATTTATTGATACATTAGCTAGTATAGGTTATGAATTTCAACAAAAATATTTTGGAGAACTAAAAATAGCAGGAAAAATATCTGAGAACTTAAAATTATCAATTGCTGTAGTTAAAGAAGATAAAATCTTATTAAATATTTTACAAAAAACAGTCAATAGTATGACAAATGAAGTACATAGAAAAATTTTCACTAAATGGATTCCTATAAAATATGAAAAAACCATAGATTATAGATTGGTTTGGAAAATAACTCTAGGGGCAATATTTTTAATTTTACTTGTTGTATATTGGAATATGAAGATAATAGAAACTAACAAATTATTAAAACAAGCCAAAAAAGACATTGAAAAAAAAAATAAAGAGTTAGAAAAACTCGCAACTACAGATAAGTTAACAAATATATTTAATAGAAGAAAATTAGATGAATTGTTACAAACTGAGATAAATAGAAGTAAAAGATTTAATCATATATTTGGTGTAGCTATTTTAGATATTGATCACTTCAAAAAAACAAACGATACTTTTGGACACCAAGCAGGAGATAAAGTTTTAGTAGAGATTTCAAAGATATTAAAAACTCACATTAGAAAAACAGATTTTGTAGGTAGATTTGGAGGAGAAGAGTTTGTTATAATTTGTCCAGAATCAGATAAACAAGGAACATATAATTTAATAGAAAATATTAGACTAGCTATATCCAACCATAATTTCCAAGAAGTAGGTAATATAACTGCTAGTTTTGGTATTGCAATGCTAAAAAAGGAAGATACCATTAATTCACTTTTAAAAAGAGCAGATAAGACTCTTTATAAAGCTAAAAGTAGTGGTAGAAATAAAGTTTTAATTAATAATGATTAGTTTTTATTAGATAAAATACCAAACTATAATTAAAACTAGGAAAAAATAATATGAACAACTTAAGTATAAAAAACTTTAAAATAACACCATTAGATAACCCAAACTTTGTACAACCTGTAAGATTACACTATTCTCAAAACGATATTCTTAAATCATGGGAAGCTGTAAAAGCTCACGATAGTGTATCTATATTACTTTACCATACACAAAAAGAGGCTTTTTTACTTGTAAAACAATTTAGAGCACCTGTTTATATGCATCATGATGAGTATAAATATACTTATGAATTATGTGCAGGAATAATTGATAAAGATACCTCTTTATTGCAAATAGCAAAAGAGGAAATAGATGAAGAGTGTGGTTTTAATGTAGAACTAGAAAATATAGAAAAAATCACATCTTTTTTTACAAATGTAGGAGTTAGTGGTTCTAAACAGTATTTATATTTTACAAATATAGATGATAGTATCAAAATACACAATGGTGGTGGTATCAATGATGAACAAATCCAAACATACTATTTACCACTAAAAGAAGCTAAAGAGTTTATATATGATGAATCAAAAGCAAAAACACCAGGACTTATGTTTGCATTTTACTGGTTTTTTGAAAAATACAAAAAGGATTTATAATGGCTAGAGTAATAATATTTAGTGGTGCTGGTATAAGTGCGGAGTCTGGTATAAGTACTTTTAGAGATACTGGTGGTCTTTGGGAAGAGTATGATGTAAGTGTAGTTTGTAATCATGATAGTTTAGAAAAAAATGAAGCTTTAACAATAGAGTTTTATGATAAAAGAAGAGCTGAATTAAAAACAAAAGAGGCAAATCATGCTCATAAAGTTATTGCAAAATTAAAAAAGCAATACCCAGATGATATAGCAGTAATAACACAAAATGTAGATAATTTATTTGAAAAAGCTGGTTTAGATAAAGAAGAGGTTATACATCTACATGGATTTATGACAGAGATTCGATGTCAAGATCAATCTTGTAATGAAATATTTGAAATAGGATATGAAAGTCAATATAACTCTTATGATAATCATTGTCCAGAATGTGGAACAAAACTACGTCCAAATATAGTATTTTTTGGAGAGATGGCTCCTATGTATGAGGAACTAAACAATCAAATACAAGATTGTGAATTATTTATAGTTATTGGTACTAGTGGAAATGTAATAGGAGTTAATACTATTACTAATTTTGTCGATAAATCTATATTAAACAATCTTGAACCAAGTGATGCTATAGAAGATAGTTTATTTGATAAAGTAATCTACGATAAAGCAAGTTGTGCAATTGATGAAATAGCTCAAGATATAGAGTTATTTTTAAAATAAATAAGATATAATTGAGCTTATGAGAATAGATAAATTTTTAAATGCCGTAAATATAACAAAAAGAAGAGCTGTAGCAGAAGATATGCTAGCACATAAAGTTGTATTTATAGGTGGTATTGCTGTAAAAAAAGCAAAAGAGGTAAAAGTGGGAGATATTATAGAGATAAAATATCTTGAATATACAGATAAGTTTAAAGTTTTACAAATACCTAAAACAAAATCTACCCCAAAATCATCTCAAAATGAATACGTAACAAAATTATAATAAGAGGACACAATGTTTAATAAAGCTAGATTAAAGTTTGATGATATATTTGAAAATAGAAAATCCCCTGAAGATGTAAAAAAGTACTTAATTGAACTTTATGAAAGAGGAGAAACTGCTGAAGAGATAGCTTCAGCAGCAAGTGCTATGAGAGAGCATATGATCCCTTTAAATGTAGAGCAATCATTACAAGAAAAATTAATAGATAACTGTGGTACAGGTGGAGATAAAAGTAATAGTTTTAATGTATCTTCAACAGTATCAATAGTAATTGCAGCTTGTGGTTGTGTTGTGGCTAAACATGGAAATAGAGGTATTACTAGTAAGAGTGGTAGTGCAGATATGCTTGAAGCACTTGGAGTAAATTTAGACTTAAGTATAACAAAACAAATAGAGATGTTAGAAAAAGTAGGTTTTGTTTTTATGTTTGCTATTAATCATCATCCAGCTATGAAACATATTGGACCTATTAGAAAGTCAATAGAGCATCGAACTATTTTTAATATACTTGGACCATTATCAAATCCTGCTAGTGTACATAAACAACTAATAGGAGTATTTGATAAAGAGTATGTTCCTAAAATGGCTGCTGCATTAACTCAATTAAACACAAAAAGAGCAATGGTAGTAAGTAGTGAAGATGGTATGGATGAGATTAGTATCAGTGATGTTACACATTGTGCATTTGTAGAAAGAGGAAATTTCTCTGAATTTATACTAGATCCTAGAGAATATGGACTAGACCTTTATCCAAAAGAAGATATTAAAGGTGGAAATGCAAAAGAAAATGCACAAATAACAAAAGGTATTCTTGATGGTTCTATAACTGGTGCTAAAAGAGATATTGTTATTTTAAATGCTGCAGCTGCTTTACTTGTTGATAATAAAGTTAATTCCACAGAAGAGGGAATAAAAATGGCTAGAGAAGCTATAGACAATGGCGATGCTATAAAAAAACTTGAAGATATTATAAAAGTGAGTAACGAACTTAAATAGATGATAGCTAATTTAAGTAATATCAATTTAGTTGCTGAAGAGATAAAAGCATTAACAACAAACAAAAATATAGTAGTATTACTACAAGGTGATCTTGCTAGTGGTAAAACAACTTTAGTTAAACACTTTGTAAAATCATTAGGTATTGAAGATGAAGTGACAAGCCCGACATTTTCACTACAAGCAATTTACTCAAGTAATATCTATCATTATGATGTTTACAATAAAACACTAGATGAATTTATAGCATTAGGTCTTTTAGAAGAATTTGATAAAGAGGGTGTCCATTTTGTTGAATGGGGCGATGAAAGTTTAAAAAAAGTTTTAGATGCTTATGGATTTGAAATTTTAACTGTTAAAATATTAAAAAAAGAAGAAAGTAGAGAATATATAATTGAATCATACAATTGAAGCAAAAAGTATTGCTAAAACTATAAAAAAAACACAAATTTTACATGATATTAGTTTAAATATAAAAAGTGGTGAAACTGTTGGATTATTAGGACCAAATGGAGCTGGAAAAACTACAACTTTTTATATAATTTGTGGACTTGTAAAACCAACTAATGGAAATATCTATTTTGATGATTCAGAAATCACGCATCTACCACTACATAAAAGAGCTATTAGAGGAATAGGGTACTTACCTCAGGAATCTTCTATATTTAAAGAGCTTACAGTTGAAGAAAACTTAATGTTAGCAGCTGAAGTAGCAATTGATGATAAAAAACAAAGATGGGAAAAAGTTGAAGAACTACTTGAAGTTTTTAATATCGAGCCAATTAGACAGAGAAAAGGTGTAAGTTTAAGTGGAGGAGAGAGAAGAAGAACTGAAATAGCAAGAGCTTTAGTATCTAATCCAAAGTTTTTACTTCTTGATGAACCTTTTGCAGGGGTTGACCCAATTGCAGTTAAAGATATTCAAAATATTATAAAACAACTAACAGCAAGAGGAATAGGGGTACTTATAACAGATCATAATGTAAGAGAAACTCTACAAATTTGTGATAGAGCTTATGTTATGAAAGCAGGAAGCGTATTAGCAAGTGGAACTGCTTTAGAGATAAAAGACAATGAAACTGTAAGAGAACATTATCTAGGTAAAGATTTTACATTTTAGTAAATAAAAAAGGCTTGTGAGTATTTCACAAGCCTTTTTTGATATATTTTTATAAAAACTACTTTTTATAAAAACCTTTTTCATAAAGCGCATCAACTAGCTGTCTTACACTTCCTATTGATTTAGCAAATTTTCTATCTTGATCATCATTTAGATTTGCCTCTATAATTTTTTCAGCTCCATTAGCTCCTATCATAACAGGAACTCCACTTACAATGTCTTTATAACCATATTCACCATCAAGCATAACAGCACAAGGGTATATTTGTTTTGCATTACTTAAAACAGCTTCTACCATTATTGCAGTTGCTTTTGCAGGAGCATAGTAAGCTGAACCATCTTTAAGTAGTGAAACAATTTCAGCACCACCATTTTTTGTTCTTTCAATTATCTCGTTAATTTCATCCCAAGTTAAAAGATCTGTTAAAGGAACACCTGCAACTGTTGAAAATCTAGGAAGAGGAACCATATCATCACCATGACCACCCATAACAGAACATCTTATTTGACCAGCTCCATAACCTAACTTTTCATAAACAAAGTGTGCCATTCTAGCACTATCAAGAATTCCTGCCATACCTAAAACTCTATTTCTTGGCCATCCTGATTCTTTTAGTGCAACATAAACCATCGCATCTAATGGATTTGATACAGGAATTATAATAGCATTAGGTGATGTCTTTTTTAAAGAGGTCATGACTTCTCTCATAATTTCTGCATTTTTTAGTAATAAATCATCTCTACTCATACCAGGAAGTCGTGGACTACCAGCTGTTATAACAATTACCGTACAATCTTTTACATCTTCTAATGTTTCAGCAACAGTAATAACTGTATGTTTTCTTGCAGCTTGTGCAGCTTGAGATAAATCTAGTGCTCGACCTTTGGCTTTTTCAATATCGTTTGCTCTTAATATAATTTCATGACATCCACCTGTCATAGCTAAACTATATGCAACACTTGAACCAACGTTACCTACACCAACAATTCCTACTCTTCTACCTTTTAATTCTGCCATTAAATCTCCTTAAAATGTATCAATGATAAAATATTAAGTTCTAAATATTTAGTCATAAACCAAATACTTAGCACTTATATAAATAAACATTGATAGGTTAATAATTATATTCTATAAATGATTAAAGATTGGGATAAGATATCCCAACCTTTAAGAAAATTACTAATTAGTTACAAGAGGTATTTAAACCTCTTATATTTTAAAATTATATACTATCAATAATTTTATTTAGTGTAGCTGATGGTCTCATACAAGCTTCAGCTTTTGCATCATCTGGACGATAATACCCACCAATATCTTGTGCTTTACCCTCAACAGCTAATAATTCAGAAATAATTGTATCTTCGTTATCTGTTAAAGCTTTTGCTATAGGAGCAAACTTAGCTGCTAATTGTGCGTTGTCTGAACTTGCAAGAGCATTAGCCCAATATTGTGCTACAAAGAAATGAGAAGCTTTATTATCAGGCTCTCCACATTTTCTTGATGGTGCTTTATTGTTATCTAAGTAACCTTGGTTAGCAATATCAAGTGCAGCTGTAACAGCAGCAAGATTATCATCATTTTTAGTTTGATTGATATATCTCATAGATTCTGCAAGTGCTAAGAACTCTCCTAATGAATCCCATCTTAAGTGACCCTCTTCTAAGAATTGATCAACATGCTTAGGAGCAGATCCACCAGCACCTGTTTCAAATAATCCACCACCAGCAATTAAAGGAACAATAGAAAGCATTTTTGCACTAGTTCCAAGCTCTAAAATTGGATACATATCTGTTAAGTGATCTCTTAATACATTTCCTGTTACAGAAATAGTATTTTTCCCTTCTCTAACTCTTGCATTTGAAAATTTTGCAGCTGATGCAACATCCATAATTGGAAGTTCTAAACCATTAGTATCATGATCTTTTAAATACTCATTTATTTTTTTAATCATATTAGCATCATGTGCTCTATTTTCATCTAACCAGAATACTGCTGGATTTCCTGTAAGTCTTGCTCTTTCAACTGCAAGTCTTACCCAATCTTGAATAGGAATATCTTTAACTCTTGACATTCTCCAAATATCATCAGCTTCACACTCATGACTCATAAGAACATTTCCATTCTCATCTTTTACTTCAACTGTTCCAGCTTCTGCTAATTCAAATGTAGTAGGGTGTGAACCATACTCTTCTGCTTTTTGTGCCATAAGACCAACATTTGCAACGTTACCCATAGTTGTAACATCATATTGACCATTCGCAACACAATCATCAACCATAGCTTTATGGAATACTGCGTAAGAAGCATCTGGAATTACAGATACACACTCTTGAGGATTACCAGCCGGATTCCACATTTTACCACCATCTCTTACAACAACAGGCATAGAAGCATCAATAATAATATCATTTGATGCGTGTAAGTTAGTAATACCTTTATCAGAATCAACCATAGCCATTGGTGGTTGAGTAGGGTATGTAGCTTCAATAGCAGCTATAATTTCATCTTTTTTAGAAGACTTTTCTAATTTTTTATATAAATCACCAAGACCAAGATTAGCGTTGTAACCAATAGCAGCTAACTCATCTCCATATTTAGCAAATACATCTTTGAAGAATACTTTAACAGCATGACCAAACATAATTGGATCACTTACTTTCATCATTGTTGCTTTTAAGTGTAATGACCATAGTACACCATTTGATTTTGCATCATCTAAAGTTTTTTGATAAAATGCTTGTAAAGCAGATGCAGACATAAATGTAGCATCTAAAACTTCTTTATCTTGAACATCATTTAATTCTTTTAATACTTTACCATTTAACTCAATAGTTACTTTTCCAGCACCACTTTTGATAACAGATTTTTCATTTGAGTAAAAATCTCCACCTTCCATATGTGCAACATATGCTTTTGATGGACTTTCAAATGCTCTTAGTTTATGAGGATTTTTTTGAGCAAAGTTTTTAACAGCAGCAGCAGCTCTTCTATCAGAGTTACCCTCTCTTAAAACTGGATTAACAGCTGAACCTAAACAAGTAGAATATCTAGCTTGTAATGCTTTTTCTTCTTCATTCTGTGGATCTTCAGGGAAATTAGGTAAAGCATAACCTTGAGATTGTAACTCAGCAATACACTCTTTTAATTGAGGTATTGAAGCAGAGATATTTGGAAGTTTAATGATATTTCCATCAGGTTGTTTAACTACATCACCTAATTTAGCTAATTCATCATCCATTTTTTGGCTTGCTGTTAAAAGTTCTGGAAAAGTTGAGATAACTCTTCCTGATAAAGAGATATCTCTTAACTCAACATCTACACCACCCGCAGCACAAAACTTCTGTACAATAGGTAAGAACGAGTACGTTGCTAAAGCTGGAGCTTCATCAATTTTTGACCAAATAATTTTCGACATGTTTATTCCTTAGTTTTAATATTGTAAATATGATTCTATCGAAAAAATTGTTTTATGAAGTTTTATTTTTTAATTATTAAATCAGTAAAGAGTATTTTGTTACAATAATGCACATGAAATTAGCATATAATATTTTATGGGTATTATTGTAACATTTATTTCCATAAATCTTTTAAGTTTTTTCTTAAAACGGTCTTTTCTTTTGTTTCTTTCTTTATAAGAGGTATCTTTTGTTTCGTTTTCCTATATCTTTTATACTTTTTAATTTTATTTATATTATTAATATGTCCTTTATAGGTTGTACTAAAATTATGTTTACTCCCATCACGAGATTTCATAAAATATAAGTATTCTGTTTTAGCTGGAAATATAGCAGCTTTTATAGCATCAAATTCTATAGCACAAATAGGATTACTAGGTATACTCTTGTTTTTATAAGTGTTATAATCACTAATATCGTTTTTAATCATTTTAGGAGTTACTCTAATATGAGAGAACTTACCATAATTTAAAGTACCATCCATTTGTAATTTCATTTTCTTTTTTAAACGATTATGTATAACACTTGAAACCAATGGCATCTCTTGTCTAGATGCTGATTCTTTTTGTATTATTGAAGCTATTGTTACATATCTATACCAATTTTGTTGATTATACTCTCCAAAAATTTTTTCACTTAACTTTTTATATTTATTTTCACTAATAGATAATAAATGAGTAATTAATTGTTTTTCATCCATACCAATAGGAAGGTAATATGTATCAGCTATAATATTTCCATCTTTTTTATAAGCTAATTGTGAATATATATCAAAAAGCTTTAGTGTAGATATATTTAATTTAGTAGCTAAATCTTGTAAAAAATAATAATATGTTTCACCTGGTACTAGTGTTACTTTTTTTAAAGCAGCTTTTGAAGTAGTTAATCTATATAAAAACTCTATTTTAGTCATATTTGTAGATTTTAAATCTATCCAGCCACTTTGAGGATAACCTAAAAATTTAATAGTAACTTTATCAATAAAGTTCATATCATAATTTTTTTTATCTAAATATGATACAATATGACTAGTACTACCTTTGGGTATGTATATAACTCGTTTTGTTTCAACGCTTAATGTCATATAAAAACAAAATGTTATAAACAAAACTAGGAAAATATCGATAATGTTTAGAAACGCTTTAATAGCTTTTGGTGTGGTTATTTCTATCTTTTTAATACTTTTTATCTCTTTACTTAATGGAATATCGATTAATAATATATCTTTTAATAGTATTAATATACAAGGTTTGTATTTAAAATATGATAAAAAGCTACATGTAAAGATAGATAACTTCTCTATTTTTGATAGTAATGACTCTTCAACTATAGATATGTCAATAAAGCTTTCTGTTGAAAAGTTTTTTGATAAATACTTTTTACAAGTTGATGAATATCTACTAAAAAAGCCTTACCTTAAAATATCAGGAAATATTGTAGTAGATCCCAAAAATATAAACCTAGAAAATATTTCGAGTCTTTATATAAATAATCTTAATTTATTATTTCATGAAAAACTAAAGCCTATAAATGCTGAGAAATGTTTTATAACATATGAGAATGAAGTATTTGATTTTTCATTTAAAAATCCAACATACGATAACGTTGCACTAGATAAAAGTAAAGTACAAATAGTAAACTTCAGAAGATTAGAACTAGACTTAGTTTCAAAAAGCAAACTTGATAGTTCACTTCTTTTTTTACTGAGTAATTATAAAGTTACTTTACCTGTAGAGCAAGAATATGGACAAAACTATATAAATGTAAGATTATCTATCCCTTTTTATAAAAAAGAGGAGATGTTTATATATGCAGATATAACTACAAAGAATGGGAAAATATATATACATGAAATTCCTTTATATACAAAAGATGTAGTTATTAAACTTGATAATAATTTATTAAGTGCAAAAGGGACTCTTGTAAAAAGCAATAATGAACATAATCTTACTTATGATATAAATCAATCTTTAAATATTGATTTTAGAAAAAATATTGTCAATGGTAAATTTTTAATTAATAGTGGTAAATTCAATGAAATTACTACAAATAATACTGATGGTAACTTTACACTAAATTTTGATTCTAATTTAACTGCAAATATAGAACTAAAGGCTGAAAATACAATAAATATAGATAAGGATAGTTTTTATCTAAAAAAATTCCAAACAAACTATGATCAGAAAAAAACAATTTTAGTTCTGATTTGACAATCTTACATACCCAATACCCTCAAACAATAAAAATAAAAGATGATTTTAAATTAGATAACTTAAAATCAAAAGGGAAACTTACAATAGGATATGATAATAACTCTACAAAAACTATTATAAAAGACATAAACTATATTGCAAATTTTAAAGAGACCTTTTCCTTTGATATAAACTCATCTAACAATG
>LLEK01000026.1_pt1 | contig 31819 bp, 36 predicted proteins | sample 595821 | NCBI WGS metagenome assembly LLEK01 (sample SAMN02919311, study PRJNA255460) | bioreactor metagenome | biome: chemostat; feature: culture 2011_25.1; material: sediment; isolation source: day79 25degC chemostat 2011 inoculated with Wadden Sea sediment taken from... | place: Germany: Bremen ...
GATAAACAAAATATAATATCAAGTATGGTTGATAGTTCACCACTAAGATTTGCTCTTTTTAATAAAAAAGGTAGATTAGTATATGCTAATGCAAGTTATTTAAAAGTAAATGATATAGACTCTATAAGTGAAGATATATATTTTAATGAGTTCTCAAAATGTGATGTAGATTTTAGATCTATTATCCATGGTTTAAAAAATAAAGATTCTTTAATTATGGAACAAGAACAAAACCAAGAATGGTTAAGGTCAGTATTTTATGAGACTAAAGATAAAAAAATTGTTCATATTTGTAGTGATATAACAGAAGATAAAAATACAATACATAGATTCAAAAGAGCATCAATGTTTTTTGAGCAAAGTGATGAAGGTATGATGATTGTTTCAAAAAATGGAAGAATATTAGCTGTAAACAAAGCATTTTGTAAAATCACAGGATATAATACCGATGAAGCAGTTGGTAAAAATACAAGAATATTAAAATCTGGAATTCATGAAAAAGAATTTTATCAAAATTTATGGACTAGTTTAAAGTATAATAAAAGATGGCAAGGGGAGATTTGGAATAAAAGGAAAAATGGGGAAGTTTATCCACAATGGTTATCTATATCAACTGTTGAAGATGCTTATACTAAAGATGTAGATTATATAACTATGTTTACAGATATCTCTTCTATTAAAGAAGCAGATAAAAAACTAAACTTTTATGCAAATCATGACCATTTAACAGGTTTATTAAATCGTGTTCAATTTGAAAATTTATTTTCAAATAGTATTGAAAGAGCAAAAAGAAATAATAGAATATTTGCTTTAATGTTTATTGATTTAGATGGATTCAAAGCGATTAATGATACTTTTGGACATAATATTGGTGATATAGTTTTAAAGTCTGTTGCAAATATTTTGAGAAAAAATGTTAGAAAAGAAGATATTATCGCAAGAATTGGTGGTGATGAATTTAATATTATTCTTGATAATATTAAATATGAACAGGAAGCTTTAGATGTTGCAAGTAAATTAAATGCTATCATTAAAGAGCCAATAATAATTGAAAATAATAGTTTTTTCCTTAGCTTTTCAATTGGGATATCAATATATCCTAAAGATGGTACTACTACAATTGAATTATCAAAAAATGCAGATTCTGCTATGTACCAAGTTAAAGAAAATGGTAAAGATGGTGCTTTACTTTATGATACAAAATTTAATGAAAAGACTTTAAGAAAATATACAATACAAAATGAATTAAAATCAGCAATTGAAAAAAAAGATATAGAGATTTATTATCAACCTGTATATAATATTCAAACTTCTAAAATTATAGGTGCAGAAGCATTAGCTAGATGGCAACATGAACATTTAGGTTTTATTCCTCCTGATGAGTTTATAAAAATAGCAGAAGACAATGGTACTATCATACAACTTGGGCAACTTATACAAGATATCGTTTTTCAAGATTTACGAACTATAATAAATCATATAGATACAAAAGCTTTTACAATGGCAATAAATGTATCTTCAAGAGAATTTTTTGATAACAAGTTTGTTACAAACTTAACTCAAAAAGCAAAAGACTTTTCTATCAATAATCATATGATAGAGTTAGAAATAACAGAAACACATATTATGAAAAATCATGAGATGGCTACTAATAAATTTAAATTATTAAAAGAATTAGGTTTTAGATTAGCAATTGATGATTTTGGAACTGGTTATTCTTCATTAAGTTATTTGAAAAACTTTCCAATAGATAAGTTAAAAATAGATCAATCATTTGTGTTTGATTTGTTAAAAGGTAAAGATGATTTAAAAATAGTTGAAGCTGTAATAAACTTATCAAAAGGGTTTTCATTAGAAACACAGGCTGAAGGTGTAGAAAGTCTAGAACACCTTCAAACTCTAAAAGAATTAGGATGTGATATAGCACAAGGATATCATTTCTCAAAGCCTATTATGTTTGGTGATTTCTTAAAGGTTTTAAAGGACTAATTATGAAATATTCTAATGAAAATATATTGTCATCTGTAAATGATAGAACATTAGCTGAATATATAAATTATAAACAAAATATATTAATAGATGTTCATGAAAGCTTTGATAGTACAGATAATACTGTTCTTATTGAGGCATCAAGAATATTAACAGATGATGAACTTTATTATCACTTACAATATCATCAAAAAATATTTATAAATTATTTATATATCCAACAAATAGATGTTTTGTGTGACTTTTGTGTTAGTTATTATAGAGTTTTTATAAATAAAGGAATTAGTGTAGAGTTTTTTTTATCGTTGTATGATCTATTTCAAAAAGCTTGTTCTAAATATCTAAATGAGATTGATATGAAAAGTATCTCAAAGGTTTATGAGTTTTTAGAATTAAATCATGAAAATATAAAATCTTTGTCTTATGAAAAACATAATGTAGAAGATGATTATTTAGTAGAAACTCTTTTTTCTTTTGCTTTAGAATCTAAATTTGAAGAGGGTTTAGCTTTATGTTCTCCATATTGTAAAAATATCGATGATTTTAATAAGTTTTTTGCTACTACAATAAATAAGTTGATGACAGTAGTTGGATATGAATGGGAAATAGGTGTTATTTCAGTTGCTCAAGAGCATAAAATTACAGCATATATAGATGACTTAACAAATCATATTTTAGAAGATATAAGCCAACATAAAGAGGATACTAAAACTATAATAGTTTCAAATGCTCCAAATGAATTACATAAATTAGGATTAAAACTAATATCAAATAGTCTTCTAAAAAGTGGATTTAAAGTTATCACTTTAGATAGTGAATTACCAATACCTAAAATTGAAGCTCTAATAACTAAAACAGAACCAGATTTTATAATATTTTCTGTAACTCTTGTGTCAAATATATATGATGTTACAAAAATAATTAAAGAGTTGAATTTTAATAAAATAGAACAGAGTGCTAGATATAAAATAATAGTAGGTGGAAAAGCTTTTGAAGCTATAAGAAACCCTATTAAAGCTACACTTGCTGATTTATATTTTGATGATGTTTTAGATATGGTTGATTTTATAAAAAACGCAGAATAAAGGTTTGTTATGCAAAAGGATGAATGTAAAAATTATCTTGTTGATATTTTAGATGAGGTTAAAAACTCAATAGTAATAACTGATCCATTAAAAGAAGATAATCCTATAGTTTATGTTAATCAAACATTTACAGATATTTTTGAATATACTTTAGATGAAGTTGTAGGTAGAAATTGTAGGTTTTTACAACATGAAGATACAGATCAACTTGAATTAGAAAAAATAAGAACAGCTATAAGAAATCAAGAAAAAGTATCTGTAACATTACGAAATTATTCAAAAAGTGGAAAGTTAGTACACAATGAATTAACTATTGTTCCTATATTTGAAAAGAATGGAAAAGATAAACAGATAAAATTATTTTTAGGTATTCAAAAAAATGTATCTCAGTCTATGATTTTAAAAGATAATTTAAGTAGTATGCTTTATAGTAAACTTCCTGATAAAGAGCATTATACAAAAAAAGATATATCTGGAATATTAGAAGAGTTAAGTATTTATGAGACAGAACTTTTAGCACAAAATAATGAACTAATAATAAAAGAAAAACAGTTAGAATCTTTAAATACTGAATTTATTTCACTATTTCAAAATGCTCCAATATCATTTTTATTAGTTGATAATCATTTAGAAATAAAAAGATTCAATAAAGTTGCAGATGAGTATTTTAAATTTTCATTATCATCTGTACAAGTAAGATCATTATTTAGTTTAATAAAAGATGTTAATATGGAACAATTATTAAATTGGGTTAATAATAAAGATTATTTAAGTGAGAATATTGATGTAAATATGCTTTGTCATAATAATATTATTAAAAGATTTAAAATTGATGCTAAGCCTTATTCTTTAAATAATGATTGGCTTATTGTATCTTTAGTTGATATTCAAGAAGAGTTTGAGATCAAGAAAAATTTACAAGATATGGTAGATAAAAAAACAAAAGAGAATATTAAACAATATGAACTTATCCAAAAGCAATCAAAACTTGCATCAATGGGAGAGATGATAGATGCTATTGCACATCAATGGCTAAATCCAATTTCAACAGTAAAGCTCTTTGCCCAAGAGAATGAGTTTTTATTAACTACTAATGACAAAGATATAGATAAAGATATAGATAAAGATATACTATTAGAAAATACTCAAGGTATTATAAGACAAGTAAATCATCTACAAAATACATTAGATGAGTTTAGAACATTTTTTAGACGAAATAAAGATATAGAGTATATCTCTTTGAAATTTGTATTAAAATCAATATTAGTAATATTAAAAGATGAGTTAATAAAAAATGAAATTGATGTTGATATAAGTAAAATTGAGGATATGAATATAAAAATTATTCAAAATGAATTTAAACATGTTTTGATAAATTTAATAACAAATAGTAGAGATGCTTTTATAGAAAAAAATACATTAAATAGAACAATACTATTTGAATCAATTGAACTTGATGATAAAATAATAATAAAAGTAAGTGATAATGCAGGTGGAATACCAGAGTATCTTATAGATAAAATCTTTGAGCCTAATTTTACTACAAAAGCTGAGGGTATAGGTACAGGAGTGGGATTATACCTTTGTAAACAGATTTTGGACAAAATAGATTCTAAAATAGAAGTTTCTAATGTAAATGATGGTGCTTGTTTTAAAATAGCATTGATAAAATAATAAGTATTTTTACTTATGAAAAGAGTCAATGAAGCTCGAGCTTTAGATTATATTTGGCTTATATTATTATCTGCTGTTTGGGGAAGTGCTTTTGTTGGTATAGAGTTTTCTTTAGATACTTTTCATCCTTTTATTATAGCTTTTAGTAGAATATTTTTAGCTGCTTTATTTTTATCATTTATTGTTTTTTTAAAAAAACTATCTTTTCCTAAAGATTTTAAAACATGGTCTATTTTGATTATAATTGGTGTGATAAATAATGCAATGCCATTTTATTTTATATCTTGGGGACAACAATATATAACTCCTAGTACAGCTTCTGTTATGTTAGCTGTTGGTCCATTTATGGCTTTAGTTTTAAGTCATTATATTACAAATGATGAGAAGTTTACAACTTTTAAATTAATAGGTGTTATTTTAGGCTTTATAGGTGTTTTTATACTTTTAGGAGATGATTTTTTTAAAGGTCAAGAGGATAGTTTATATGGTAAGATTGCTATGTTATTTGCTGTTTTTGGATATATAGTAGCAGGTTTTTTAATAAGAAAAATATCTTATATAAATACAATAGTATGTTCTAGTTCAATGTTTATAACAGCAACTATCATGATGTTTCCTATTTTGTTTTTTATAGAGTTTGATAAGTTTACTTTATTAACAAGTGCCTCTTTTACTTTAATTTACTTAGCTATATTCCCAACAGCTTTGGCTTCTCTAATGAGAATCCAACTTGTTCAAAATGTTGGAGTACAATTTATGTCTCAAGTTGCTTATCTTATACCTATGTTTGCTATATTTTGGTCATGGGTATTTTTTGATGAAAAACCAAAAGAGGTATTAATAGTTGCTTTAGTATTTATATTTTTAGGATTATTTATAAGAAAGTTAAAATGATAATTATTTTTTTAAATTCTTAGCTACTTCTCTCATATCTATATCTTGATCTAATTCATCTATTATTTCAGTACCTAAAAGTGTTTCAAGGGCATCTTCAAGGGTAACTATCCCTTCTGTTTGATCATAATTATCTACAACTATAAACATATGTTCTTTTCTACTTAAGAATAGATCTAGTAGTTTTGATACAGGTACATTTTCATTAATTTTAAATATAGGTTTTATTATTTTACTATTATCTTCTAGTTTATCTTCATTTAGTTCATAAAAATATTCTTTTGAAAGAATCATCCCTACTATATCATCAAAGTCATCATTATATATAGGAACTCTTGAATAAATTTTTAGTTTTTCTGTATCTATACTCGTAGTGCTTTTATAACTTAGGCTATCTTCTAAATCTTTTTTTTGAATAGAAAACATTACATTTCTTGGAGTGTGTATATCTTTTACTTTTATTTTATTTAATTCTAAAATATTTTCTATTATGTTTGTATGTTTCTCTTTTATAATACCAGCTTCTTCTCCCATAGCGACCGTAGCTTCTATCTCATCTTTTGTTATTATGTTTGAGTTTCTGTTTCCTGAGATTAATATTGTTATTTTTTGCATAACAATTAAAAGAGGATAAGTTAAGAACACTAGTCCTTTTATAACAAAAGAACTAAATACACTTAACTCTTTCCAATAGTATGCTCCTATAGTTTTTGGTATGATTTCTGAAAAAAATTAGTATGATAAGTGTAAGAAGTGCAGATATATAAAACATATATTCATTTCCAAATATTTCTACAGCTTGAGCCCCTACACCAGCTGCACCAAGGGTATGGGCAAATGTATTTAGAGTTAAAATAGCACCAATAGATTTATCTATATTTTGTTTTTGTTCTTCTAGCCTTTTCCCACTTTTAGGTTTTGAAGCTTTTAGAACTTCTATATATGCTGGTGAGATTGATAATAAAACAGCTTCTAAAATAGAACATAAAAAAGATACACCAACAGCAATTAAAAAATATGTCAAAAGCAACATTTATTTTATCCTATAGTTTATATACTTTATTGTAACATATTTGTTATTCTAATTCTAATTGCATTAGATACATATCTTCTCCATCTAATATATCTATTTCTATACTTTGACATTTTGGACAGTTGTAGTCATACTTTTTTAGTGTAGACTCTTTGTGACATTGTAAACATTTTATAACTACTGGTTGGATATTGATAATAAATTGTGCGTCATGACATACAGTATGTTCTTTAAATGTATCAAAGGCAGTTTGTAATAAATCAGGCTCAACTCCACTCATAACACCGATTTTTACAACAACTTTAGTTATTCTAGTTGCATTATTAGCTTGTGCATTTTCTTCACAACTATCAAGTAATGATTGAACTATACTATATTCATGCATTTTCTTTTCCTTTATATATTAATCTACGTGGAGTTTTTATTTGACACTTTTTATAAACAAAATTATATCTTAATTTATGAAATAAACTATCTTTTTTCCAAAATTGTGGATACATAGTCTTTATTTCATCTTCTTTATATTGATTTATCATATTTTTGTTTTCTTCTAAATAGTCTTGTTTTTCATAAATAAAGTCATAATATTTATCTTCATCATTTAACAATGAGCTACAATATGTTCTTAAACTATCAAAATAATTATCTAATTCAAATATTTCATCTACCATATTTATATTTTTAGCATATTCTATACTTATTGGTAAACATTCATCTAGTAGTTTATTTGCTTTTTCTGTACCTACTCTTTTAGGAAGAGTGTATGTATGATATTCACTTCCTGTTAGTCCTATAGTTTTGTAGTGAGGATTAAGTACAGTATTACTAGCTCCTGTTACATAGTCACAAGCAAGTGCTAAAAATACACCACCAGCTCCAGCATTTTTATGTAAAGAACTAACAGTAATAACATCATCTGCAAAGATAATTGACTTTATTAAATCATTCATAGCATTTATATTACTCCAGCCATCTTCACCTTGCTTTTTACTATCTTCTAGGATATTTAAATGTATACCATTACTAAAAAAGTCTCTTGCTCCTATAAGTACAATTACTTTGGAATCTTCTTTTAAATAATCAAAGGCATACTTTAGTCTAATACATTGTTCACTATTCATAGCACCATTGTGAAAGTTAAAACAAAGATATGAAACTTCACCATCTTTATGGCTTCCTATTTCATAAAATGTTTTATAACTCATATCAAAAATAAGTGGAAGTCTATCTTCTTTTATACCTTTGATTTTATCTTTTAAAACATAAGTTGAAGGAAGTTTAAAGCCATCTATTGTTTTTAAGAGTGTTATCCAAACTGCACCATCTATAGTTCCTAAACAAATAGCCCCATCTCTTTTTGCTAAGATTTCTTTGGGTTTTCCTATTAGTTTTTCCTCTTCCCATGCACCAAATAAAAAACACTTTATATCCAGAATATTATCTAATACTCCAGGATAACTGTCACTTTGATATATTTTATTTATGATTTGTTTTGTAGTGTCTTTTTGCCAGTTTATTGCTCTATCTTCATTTGATAAATAGTGATGTAGTTGGGTATTTAGTTGTTTTGTTGGAATAAAATCTTTGTTATTTATATTTTCTAAAAGTTTATCTATAGCTTTTATAGTTGCATTTGATACTTCATCTCTATAAAGTGAGGCTTTATACGTATCTCTCATATGAAATATAACTTCACTATAAATATCACCACCATCAAAATGTTCATTTGCTCTTAAAAGTACAACTCCCCATTTTTCTTTTTTATCTTTGATTGCATGATCTAAAGAGTGGTGCCCTTTATCTCCACGAATACCTGGATGTAAAATATATGTTGGAATATTAGTAAAAATCTCTTTTGGTATAAATTTTTTTAAATATGGACAGATAATTATATCTGGACTAAAACTATTTACAGCATCTATCATAGAGTGGTCATCTATAGCAAACTGTACAGATACAGTATGTCCTGTATCTTGTAGTTTTACAAAAACTCTTTGAGTTAAAGAGTTAAAAGCAGATACAATTAATAATATTTTCATCTATTTACTTTCTAACAAATTCTAGGAAGAAGTTCTCCACTTGGAGTTTCTAAAAATCTTGCTGTCCCCCAAGCTGAATTTAGTATAACCTTTTGTTTTTGTTTATCTGTAACTTTAGCTATGATTGATGCTTTTGAGTTTGTTTGAAAAGTTTGTAAAATTTCTATTGCTTTTTGTGCATCATCTTTATTTATTGCTAGTACAAAAGTACCTTCATTTGCTAAAGCTGTTGCTTCAAATCCAAGCATTTCACATATACCATTAACTTCATTGCTTATTGGAATTTTATTTTCTTCTACTTCTATACATATATCTGATTGTTTAGACCATTCATTTAAAACAGCAGCAACACCACCTCTTGTAGCATCTCTAAGGGCTGTTATATTGATATTTGCATCTATTAAAGCTTGAACTTGAGGATATAGTGAAGCACAATCAGATTGTAAAGAACTACTCATCTCTATACCTTCACGTGCAGTAAATATAGTTGCTCCATGACAACCAATATCTCTATTTACTAGTATTAAATCATCTTGAGTTATATTATTTGAACTGATATTGCTTTTTTTTATTTCACCAATTCCTGTAGTATTTATGATGATTTTATCAACTGTACCTTTTGGCATAACTTTTGTATCACCACTTACAACAATTGCACCATTTACTTCTAATTCTTGTTTCATACTTCTTACTATTTTTTCTAGGTCTCTTATCTCAAAACCCTCTTCAATAATAACACTACAAGTAAGATATTTTGGTTTTGCACCCATCATCGCAAGATCATTACAAGTACCACAAACAGCAAGTTTTCCTATATTTGCACCACTAAAAAATAGGGGACTTACTGTAAAACTATCAGTTGAAAAAGCAAGTTTTCCATCTTCTATAACAGCAGCATCTTCACTTTTTTCTAGTATCTCGTTTTTAAAGGCTTTATAGAAAACTTTTGAGATAAGTTCATTATTTTCTTCTCCACCATTACCGTGAGCTAGTTTGATTTGTGCCATTTATATTTTCCTACTTATTTATTTTTTACTTTTTGATTTATGACAATATATATCTACATAACAAACAGCTTCTTCAATACTATCTGTTATGATATATGATGATAAATCTCTTTCATCTATATATTTATGTTTTAACATCACTTTAAAAAAATCTTCTAAAGGTGAAAAAAACTCTTTTCCAAATAGTACTATAGGAAAAGGTTCCATTCTTTCTGTCTGAACTAAACATAAAGCTTCAGATAGTTCATCTAAAGTTCCAAAACCACCTGGCATAACTATAAATGCAACAGAGTATTTTATAAAAGTAACTTTTCTAGTAAAAAAATATCTAAATTGTAAAGATTTTTTTACAAACATATTTACTTCTTGCTCTTTTGGAAGTTTTATATTAAGACCTATTGATACTTTTGCCCCTTTATTTCCAGCTTCCATAATACCACCTCCACCACCTGTGATGATTGGGTATCCTTTATCTGATAATAGTTGAGCTATTTTTACTGTAGCTTCATAATATTTACTATCTCTTGGTGTTCTTGCACTTCCAAATATAGAAATGGCGTTTGTAGTACCTGATAACTCTTCATATGCATCTGTAAAATCACTTAGTACTTTAAATAATCTCCATACATCTTTACTTTTATTCTTATTTGTTAAAAAACTTTTTTCTATATCATGCATAAATGTTTCCTTTATTTTTTTCTATTAGTTTTAAATAAATAGCAGTAGATATTCCACTACTAGATAGTATCATACACATTACCATGATTTGGTATTTAACTGCAATTATTGGACTTACTCCTGAAAGTATTTGTCCTGTCATCATACCGGGAATAGATACAAGTCCTACTGCGAAAAGTGTATTTATATTTGGTATTAAAGCAGCTTTATATGATATCTCTCTAGCTTTTATATAGTTATTATCTCTTTGATATTCTACATTATACCGTTCAGCTGCAATAGATACACTATTCATAGAATTTGCAAATATCATTCCTGCAAGAGGTATTAAAAATCTTGGTTCATACCAAAGAGGTAACTCTAATACTCCAAGTATAACAAAAACTAATGTAATAACACCACCTATAAAGATAGATATGAAACTTATAATATATAACTTTTTATTTTTCTTGGTAACTGGACGAAGAGCTATTATACTAGCAACTATAAGCATAATAGTAAGTATGCTTAAAATTATATATAAATTTTTTGTTTGAAAGATATATGTAAGTATATATCCTATGATTATCAATTGTAGAAACATTCTTGCAAATGAATAAGGGATAGTTACTTTATCATTAGACCATTTATAATATATAAAATAAACTGCTATGATTGGTAAAAGTAACCAAATTAAATCTAAAAAAGATATTTCAATCATATTAGTTGTTTAGAAAATTCTCTCTAAATATCTCTTTTAGAGTATTATTTAAGCCATTTGAATTAAACATTATAAGTTCTCTATATATTCTTTGAAGATGTTGATTAGATAGTATAGATTTACCTCCATTTAATATCATAGCAGTAGTAACTATATCTTGAACTAAATGAAATAATTCAACTCTTAGATTATCTAATAGATCAATATCAGATGAATCCATAAATTTATTTTTAATTTTTTCAAGTCTATCTTGGCTTACTTTTTTGAATTCCTTATCTTTAATATCATAAATAGATGCTATACCTAAACCGTATAAACAAAAATGAACTGTCTTAGACGCAGACTTTGCTTTTGTATAGTTTCCTATTTGATGTTTGGAAACTATATCTTCTTCTAGTACAAAAAAGTCAATAAGTTCTATATTTACAGTGTTTAGTCCAAACCCTACAAAAGTATCAGGAGTAGTTTGTATATGGAAGCTATCTTTTTGTTTAAATTGTGCCATTGCTTCAAGTTCATATCCATCATAATGAAAACCTATTAAAAGAGTATCAAATATTTGATAACCACTTGCCCAATTTAATATACCATTTAAACTATATCCACCATCTACTTTTTTAGCACTTACTACTGTTATAGGTGCTCTTAAATGATTTATTGCAATACCACATTTTTTGTTTAGATAATACTCTTTTTTTGAGTAATTATTTTTAGTCATAATATTATTAGCAGCAAGGTTTTGAATAACTAAAAAAGCTAAAGTACCAGAAAGTTGAGATAGTGTTGTAAAAAGCTCAAGTTTGTATTTATCTTGTTCTTCTTTATTAAGATTGATTATATCCAATACTGCACTATTATATACTAAGTCAAACATTTTTTTTAGTTCTAGTGGTTCAATATCTGTAATATTTGCATCAAATATTTTTATAGATTCTTTTAGTTTTTCTAAAGAGTCTTTATAGTTTTTTATATCCATTTTATTTACTTTTATATATTTATTTTAAGATTATAGTTTATCATACTTTTTATTTGAACTTTTACATTTTTCAATTGGATATTTAAGTTCATTTTTTTTCATCTTTTCAATTATGGCACTTTCAAGATCAATATCAAGTTTCATACATATTCTTAATAGATAAATAGCAATATCAGCTACTTCTTCTTTTGTATGATCTAATACTTCTTTAGGTAGTTTTTCTGATTCTTGGATACTTAACCATTGAAATATTTCATTAAGTTCCCCAACTTCACCATTTAGTGCCATTACTAAGTTTTTAGGGTTATGGTATTGTTCCCAGTCTCTATCATCTGAAAATTTTTTTAAAATCTGTTTTATTTTCTCTATATCCAATTTATACTACTTTCATTGATTTAATTTATCTTCTAAATTAAATTTCCATATTTATAATAAGCGGCACAAGCACCTTCACTACTTACCATACAACTTCCTATAGGAGTAGTTGGTTTACAAGCTGTACCAAAAATAGTACACTGAGGTGGACTTGCCATACCTCTTAAAATATCTCCACATATACAAAGTTTGTGATCTTCTATCTCTTGAACTGGTAAGATATCTTTATAGATTATTTCTGCATTATATTTTGAAAATTCATCTTTTAGTTTTAAACCACTTTTTTCAATATTTCCTAAACCACGCCATTTAAATAAATCTGTTTTTTCAAAATATTTATTTATAAGTTCTTGTGCTTTGATATTCCCATCATAAGACACTAGTCTCTTATATTCTATTTCTAGTTCACATCTATTTTGGATAAACTGTTTTACTATCATACTAATAGCTTGCATCACATCAACTGGTTCAAATCCTGCAACTACAACTGGTCGATTATAATCTCTTGGAAACTCTTCATATATTTTACTACCACTTATAACACTCACATGAGAAGGGCCTAAAAATGCATCTATTGAGTTATTGTAACTATCTACGTGTATATCTCTACTATCTATTAATTCACGCATCACTTCAGGAACTGTTACATGATTTATATGAAAAAAGATATTTTTTATATCTTGTTGTATTACACTATTTAAAAGTGCTGCTGTCATAGGTGTAGTTGTCTCAAATCCTATTGCAAAAAAAACTACTTTTTATGGGGATTTTCACGTGAAATTTTTAAACAATCAAGTGGAGAGTATACAAACCTTACATCTGCACCTTTAGCACGTGCTTCTTGTAAGCTTCCATTACTTCCTGGAACTTTTATCATATCTCCTAGAGTTACAAGTATCACATCATCTTGCATACTTAAGATATAAGCATGATCAATTCTCTCTTTTGGCATGATACATACAGGACAACCAGGCCCATGTATAAAGTTTATATTTTCTGGGAGCAGTTGAGGAATACCAAACTTCATAATAGTATGAGTGTGTCCACCACATACTTCCATTATATTTATTGGTTTTTCTAGTTTTTTTGCATCTTCTTCAATGATTTTTGCATATGCTTTAATCGTATTGGCATCTCTAAAGTCATCATATAGATTTTTTAGTTCTAAAGACATTTAACTATCTCTATTGGGACATTCATCATCTTCGAGAATTGCTTGTTGTCTATCTTCTTCATCCATAGCTTCTATTATCTCTTTGTATGTTTCTAGACTTAAAAGAGCATCTTCTTCATCAATCTTATTCATAATAAAACCAATATGTAAAAGAACATAATCTCCCAATTTAACATCATCTTTTTCCATTAAATCTAAACTAGCTTTTCTTTGTACACCCATTGTATCAACTGTAGCTATATTATTTTCTTCATCTATTTCAACAACTTTAGATGGTATTGATAAACACATATTATCTCATTTCCATTTTAAATTTTATCCAATTAGCAACTTTTTTTAAGCTATCTTCATCTTTTGTACTAACTTCTAATATATCTACATTTGGTTTTAGTTTTCGAGCTGTTTGTTTCTCTTTTTCCATATCATATTCAAAATGTGGAAGTAAATCAGTTTTTGTAAAAAGTATCAAATCTGCACTTCTAAACATCACAGGGTATTTTGCAATTTTATCTTCACCCTCTGGAATACTAACTAGTACAATATTTAGATGACTTCCTACATCATAAGAAGCAGGGCATACAAGGTTTCCTACATTTTCTACAAAACATACATCAATATTTTCTAAATCCATATGATGTAAAGCTTTATGTACCATAAAAGCATCTAAATGACATGCTGAACCTGTTTGTATTTGATGAGCTTGGATACCTTTTGCTTTTAATCTATCAGCATCTCTACTTGTCTCTAAATCACCTTCAACTACACCAAATTTAAAATCAGATACATCACTTAAATGTTCAAGTAAAGTAGTTTTACCACTTCCTGGACTACTCATAAGATTTATAGATAAAACATTGTTTTTATTAAAATGTTCTCTATTGTGTCCTGCTTCATGATCATTTTTATCTAATATTTTTGTAATAACTTCAATAGTTTTTTTATCATTTAATTGGGGATTATCATGTAAATGTGCATGGGCACCTTGATGCTCATGACTACTTCCATGACTATGGTCATGTACATGACCCCCATCTGTTATACTACAACCGCAATCTTTACACATTTATTATTCCTTATATTTGTTTTACTTTATTTTTCCACATACTATGACATGAAATACAATGACTTGACATACTATATACAGCTTCATTTATCTCGACCCAGTTATTATTTTCTATTGCATTATTGATATGTTTTGAGCCATTGTGCAAAAGGTCATTGTAAGATAATAGTGTCTTTTTAAAATTTTCTTGTTCTTGTTTTGGAACAATACTCCAAGGTTTGTTTTTTGGTGCTGGATGATTATCTATCATCCAAGCTCCCATTTTTACTAATTCTTTATTTTCATTTATAATACCTGTTTGCATAAGTTTATATGCTTCACCCATTCTTTGCATGATTTGTTTATATGTCATATCTGACTTATCTTTACTTGCTACTAAATCATTTGCATTATCTATAGCTGTATGTTGGTGTCCATGATTAGTGGTTGTCTCTATTGTATTTGCATGACTATGAGGTGAAAAAAACATTGATGAGCCAACTACTATAGATATAACTCCAGCAGTTGCAAAAACTCTTCTTACATTTGCTATGTTATTTAAAAGATTTTGATTTATATATAAAATAACAACACCTAAAGAGACAAATACAACACTTACACCTAATACAAACATAAGAACCATAGTTAGGTTTACACTTTGTCCTTCAATTAAACCAAGTGTTACAAGCATACCTCTTACACCACCTATACCCATTAAAGCACCTATTGTAAATGCAGAAGCAGTTGCTGTATTGTTGTGTTGATGTTCTTTCCCAAACCAAATATGTGTATGATCTTTTTCATTATGCGTATGTACTTTTAAATGGATTCTTTGAGTAAATACCATAAATAATAAATAAACACCCATACCTAAAATAACAAGAGAACTAATAGTATCTCCATAATCTGTTATATACTCTGGTAAAGTATAATATTCTAAAATTTTTGCAAATATAAAAAGCATAAGACCATGACCTATAGCAAAAGCTAGGGTTATGGCAAATGTTTTTGTTTTAGATTTACCTATAGAAAAATCAGCAATAGCAGTTAAATGATCTGGTCCAAAAGCATGTAGTATTCCGTACCAAAATATCAATAATAAACCAAGTTCCATATATTTCCTTTTCAATTTATAATAATAGCAAATTAGGGTTGCAATATAATTACTTTAAAATGTAAAAACTGAATAATTATTCATATTCTACAAACCTTAGTTAAAATATAGATTAAATGGATGATTTGTTATATACTTTTGGTACAAAATTAAAATAATGGATATATTTTGGTATGAATAAATCACACCAAAATGTATAAGAATAAGTTATTTAGTAATATTAAATAGTTGTTGAAGCTTTGAAGAATATATATATCCTAATAACATACCACTTAAATGTAGTATTAAAGTTGAAGTTGAGAATCCAACCATATATGCTATAAAATTACCTGTTGTAAATTCTGCTCCATGTGCAAAACCGTGAAACATACCAAAAAATGCAACAATTACAACAATCATACTAATAGGAAGTTTAGAAGCAAATCCAATTAACCCAAATACAACAGCAATAGAGATTAAAATTCCCTCTTCCATACCTATAAGTTGAATATTGTTATATCCAGCAATTGCAGCTAATAACATAGCACTTACAAATGCAATAAGAGTTAAAAACCCTTTTTGTGTAGCATAAAATGCAACCATACCAACACCAACCATTGCTAAAATATGATCAAGCCCACTAATAGGGTGCATAAAACCACTCATAAAACCACCATGTTCAAGCATACTTGTATGTCCAAAAACCCAACTAGTTAGCACTAGTATTAAACCTAATATTTTCATAAAATTCTCCTTTTGTGAATAAGTATTCATATTTTGACTAAAATATTTAAAAGATAAATAAAATTCTTTAGTTCTTATATGTTTTTAGTACTAAATATATGATATACTTTTTTATGAGATGTATATATTGTGATAATAAAAAGTTATATGAGTTAAAAACAGGTCAGCTTAAATGTTCATTTTGTAAAAAAAAGTTTAGTTCTAAAAAAATTGAACAAAATAAAAATATAATAGAATGTTTTTGTGATAACCTTACTATAAATCAAGCAAAAGATAAATTAGAATTAAATTATATAACTGTATCAAAAAAATATAAGAGCTTTAGAGAAAAAATATCTATATACCTAGAAGAACAATATCAAGATAAAGATACTATTCAATATGATGAATACATATATTTAGAAAAAAGTAAAAAACAAATAAAAAAAAATATCTTTGATGCTCAAAATTTTTTAACCTTTAACTATGAAGATAAGGTTTATAATATTCTTATGCCAAATTTACATCGTTATAAAGAACAGTTTTTAGATGATGGACTAGAACAAACATATTTCAATGAGTTTTCGAAGTTTATGATGTTTAATAAAATTGCAAAAATACAAAATAAAGAAAATATTATATCAAGATTTTGGAATTTCTTTGAGGAATCTATTGTAAGATATAAAGGTATAAATAATGAAAACTTTTTTTACTATTTAAAAGAGTGTGAGTTTAAGTTTAATTATTCAAAAGAAGAGTGTAAAGAGATTTTATTAAATCTATAAACACTCAATTTTTCTTTATTATTTTTCATTTTCCCATTCAAATATAAAACACATAGGTAGTTGATTTTTATTATTTAAATAAATAGCTGTAAAATATCCAGATGTAAGTATAGAACTTATTGCTACTATTGAAGCAAAAGCTAAAGTTGAAACCCCACTAAGACCTTGTCCTACTGTACAACCAATAGCAAGAACTCCACCAACTCCCATCATCGCTCCACCTATCATATTATATTTTATTTTACTTCTTTTTAGATTTGAAGTACATCCAAAGCTATATTTTTTATTTGCTTTTTGACATACCAAATGCACCTATTAAAACACCAAGTATGATACTTATACTAAAAGTTAGTTCATTTACTTCAAAGTATGTAAAAAACTCTAGTGTTTTTGCTGTTGGATATACAAAAGAGAAACTTTCTAGTGCAATCTCTTTTTCCATACTTTCACTTCCTATAATAGAAGTTACATACCATCCTAATGGTATAATTAGTCCAATAATTACCCCATCTTTTAAAGTTAAAATTCTTTTAAAACTTTTGGTTAATATCCATAAAAATATAAATAAAGGTATCAATACTAAATATATATTTACTTGAGTATTTCGAATACCTGATGAGATACTTAGTAATGTTTCATTTAATGTAAGTTGACTTATTGGAACATATAAAATCCCTTTAGTAGTAGCATAAGCAAAAATACCTATAAATATAATTGTCACAAGTGAGTATGCATCACCTTGTGCAAACTTTATTAGGTGACGAGAGCTACAACCATCTGCTATAATCATACCAGCACCAAATAAAGCACCCCCTGCAATAATTGAGAAATAATTTATATCATCTTTAAAGTAATTACTTTGAGTTAAATCAATATCAAAATATAAAGAGGTTATATATGTAGAGATTATAGCAACAATTATTGCCATAACTACAGATGCTCCTCTTTTTGTACTATTTGTAAGCATATAATCTTTTATAGAACCACTAAAACAGAATTGATTTTTTTGAGCAACTATTCCAAAAGTTATACCTATTATAAATCCAATTATATTAATTATTTCGAATATTTCATAATTTTCTATATCAAACATTTTAAACCTTTCTATTGTTGAAACTATATCAAATTAATTTTTAAAAGTCAAGTAAGTCTATAAATATACTATAGATTAAATAATAAAACTTTAAAAATAGTAAATAATATGTAGTAAAAGCATTTAAAGCTATAAATGCAAGAGACTGTTTGCTAACCATAATTATTGTTAGATGCTCTAAAAAGTATAAAATGCTTTTAAAATAATAAAAGTATAGTAATTTACTTGGTATTAGTGATAACTCACACTTTTATGATCTGTTTTTTTATTACTAATAGAAAATAAATTACTTTAAATATCTATTTTAATTACTAATGCATTTTTTATACCAATAAAATTTTTTAGAAAAAAATATGAAGAGATAACCCTTGCTAAGGCAAGTAAATACCCACTAAAAGACTAAAATCAATAAAATGAAAATATTATATAAATAGATGAAATAAAAAGAAACTAGTAGTAAAAGGAAAAATATTTTAGTGTTTTAATATTTTATACCATAGTAAACATATTGGAATACTTGACATTAAATTTATTTTCTATTATAATTCCTTCAACAATTTGGATAAAAGGTCAAATTAGAAGGAAAATAAGATGGAAGAAAAAGCTTATCGATCAGTTGTAAAAACTATCTCGTGGAGAGTTTTAGGCACTATTGATACTATAGTTATATCTTATTTAATAACTGGCAGTTTTGCAATGGCAGCATCTATTGGTTCAATTGAAGTTGTTACTAAAATGATTTTATATTACTTTCATGAAAGAGGGTGGAATAAAATAAATTTAGGAAAAATCAAAGAGCCAGATTATCATATATAGGAAATAAAATGACAAAAACAATAGATGAATTAAATAAGAAGTTTAAAAACCAAACTGCACAAGAGGTACTAGAGTTATTTTTAAATGATGAAAATAATAAAGTTGCATTATCTACTAGTTTTGGAGCAGAAGATCAAGTATTGACAAATATGATGCTTAGTATAAATAAAAATGCAAATATTTTTACACTTGATACAGGAAGACTTCCTTATGAAACTTATAGTGTGATGGATGAGACAAATCTAAAATACAATATTAAAATTGATGTTTATTTTCCAAAAAATGAAAATGTAGAAAAACTTTATAAAACTCAAGGAATAAATGCTTTTTATGAATCTATTGAAAATAGAAAGAGTTGTTGTTTTACTAGAAAAATTGAGCCACTAAAAAGAGCATTAGAAAATGTTGATATTTGGGTTACTGGTTTAAGAGCATCACAAAGTATTACAAGAAATGACTTGCAGATGTTCCAATATGATAAAGAAAATGATGTAATAAAACTAAATCCTTTAATTAATTTTAAAGAAGATGATGTTTGGGAATATATAAAAAAACATAATGTTCCATATAACAAATTACATGATCAAGGTTATCCAAGTATAGGCTGTGCTCCTTGTACAAGAGCTGTAAAAGATGGTGAAGATATAAGAAGTGGTAGATGGTGGTGGGAAAACCCAGAACATAAAGAGTGTGGATTACACAAATAATAAAAACAATGAATTCAAACTTTCAATTTGAACCAATTGATGGAGAAGAAAATGATAAATACAGAAAAATTAACACATTTAAAGCAATTAGAGGCTGAATCGATACATATAATAAGAGAAGTAATAGCAGAGTTTGATAACCCAGCTATGCTTTACTCTGTTGGTAAAGATTCAGCAGTTATGCTTCATCTTGCTAGAAAAGCATTTTATCCTGCAAAACTACCATTCCCTCTACTTCATGTGGATACAAGATGGAAGTTTAAAGAGATGATAGAGTTTAGAGATAAAATGGCAAAAGAGTTAGGTTTTGAACTTTTAGTACATACAAACCCTGAGGGTATTGAAGCAGATATAAATCCTTTTGTACATGGAAGCGAAACACATACAGATGTTATGAAAACACAAGGTTTAAAACAAGCATTGAATCATCATAAATTTGATGCAGTATTTGGAGGAGCTAGAAGAGATGAAGAGAAAAGTCGTGCAAAAGAAAGAATCTATTCTTTTAGAGATGAAAATCATAGATGGGATCCAAAAAACCAAAGACCAGAATTATGGAATGTTTATAATTCAAGAGTAAAAAAAGGTGAATCTATAAGAATATTTCCACTTTCAAATTGGACTGAGTTAGATATATGGCAATACATATATTTAGAACAGATACCTATTGTTCCATTGTATTTGGCAAAAAAAAGACCCGTAGTTATAAGAGATGGTGTAAAAATATTAGTTGATGATGAAAGACTACCTTTAGAAGATGGAGAAACTCCACTTATGGAAAGTGTTAGATTTAGGACACTTGGGTGTTATCCATTAACAGGAGCAGTAGAATCAACAGCAGATACTCTTTTGGAAATTATACAAGAGATGCTTTTAACAAAAACAAGTGAAAGACAAGGGAGAGTTATTGATAATGACAGTGCTGGATCGATGGAAAAAAAGAAAATTGAAGGGTATTTTTAAACTATTTATATTAAATATTAAAAATAAATTATCCTTAGAGAAAGAGAAAAAAGAAGAGGATAAAGCTCAAGCGCTTTATAAATTTATCACTTGTTCTAATAGTTCAAGTAAAAAAAACATAAGGTTATAAAAAATGATAAGGCAGGTTCAATCAAATAGAAAAAAATTGAAGAACACTTTTAAAGTTTTTAAACAAAAAATTAAAAGGTTTTTTAGTAGCCAAAATGTGTTATGTAAGTTTATCTCTTTTAGTTTTGAAGTAGAGTAAAAAAGAGTTAAACAAAAGTTTTAAAAAATATAAAAATAAAGAGGTATATTTAGTATGTCAGTACAAGAGAAAAAAATACAAAATGATATAGATAGTTATTTGAAAGAACATGAAAATAAACAACTTTTGAAGTTTATTACTTGTGGGTCTGTAGATGATGGAAAATCTACATTAATAGGTAGATTATTACATGATTCAAAGATGATATTTGAAGATCAACTTAGTGCAATAAAAAATGATAGCAAAAAAAATGGTACTACTGATAGTGAGTTTGATTTATCTTTGTTGGTTGATGGCTTACAAAGTGAAAGAGAACAAGGTATAACTATAGATGTAGCATATAGGTATTTTACAACAGATAAAAGAAAGTTTATTATTGCAGATACTCCAGGACATGAACAATACACTAGAAATATGGCAACAGGAGCTAGTACAGCTGATCTTGCAATTATATTAATAGATGCTAGATATGGAGTACAAACACAAACAAAAAGACACTCATTTATAACAAAACTTTTAGGAATAAAAGAGTTAGTAGTTGCAGTTAATAAAATGGACTTAGTTGATTTTAGTAAAGAAAGGTTTGATGAAATTACACAATCATATTTAGATTTTGCAAAACAATTAGGAATAAAATCAAAGATTACACTTATACCTATATCAGCACTTGATGGTGATAATGTTGTAAATAAAAGTATAAAAACTCCTTGGTATGAAGGGGAAACACTTTTAGATTTTTTAGAAAGTGTTGAGATATCTAATCAAAGAGATTTAACTCATTTTAGATTTCCAGTTCAGTATGTTAATAGACCAAATTTAGATTTTAGAGGATTTAGTGGAACTATAGCTTCTGGAGTTATAAAAGTAGGGGATAGTATAACTGTATTACCTTCTAAAAAAACTTCAAAAGTAAAAAGTATAGTAACTTTTGATGAGGATAAAGAGTATGCTTATGCACAAGAAGCAATCACTTTAACCCTAGAAGATGAAATAGATATAAGTCGTGGTGATGTGATAGTTAAAAGCGAACAGCAACCAAACTTATCAAAACAGTTTGATGTAAATATTGTTTGGATGGATGAAAAACAATTGCAAATAGGTAAGCAGTATTATATAAAAAGAGCAACAACACTTACAACAGGAACAGTTGATTCTTTTTACTATAAAACAGATGTAAATACTTTAGAAGAAGAAGCAACAAGTAGTTTAAAACTAAATGAAATAGGTTTTGCAAAATTATCTCTAAGTCAAGAACTTGCTTATGATTCTTATACTCAAAATAAAACTACAGGTAGTTTTATAATTATAGATAGAATTACAAATAATACAGTTGGTGCAGGGATGATTATAAATAGTTCACAAGATAGTTCTACTAATGAAGAACATAATTATTCAAAATTTGAGATTGAATTAAACACATGGGTGCGAAAACATTTTCCACATTGGGAAGCAAAAGATATATCACAGGAGTTGTTATGAAAAAAGAAACAGCAGCTCAAAGAGTTGAGCGTATAAAAGATGAAAAAAATGGATTAGATGTATTAGCAGATATTTATAAATATGCTAGTTCTGTTGATGAGGTAGATCCTGAAGATATTGATAGGTTTAAATGGTATGGCTTATATACTCAAAATAAAAATGCACAAGGGAAAGATGATAATAGTTTATATTTTATGCTTAGAGTTAAACTTGAAAAAGGAGTTATGAATTTAGAGCAATTAAGAGTTATCTCTGATATATCATTTAAGTATGCTAAACAAACAGCTACTTTAACTACAAGACAAGATATACAGTTTCATAATATACTAGTAAAAGATTTACCAGCTATTTTTGAAAGTTTAAATAGTGTTGGATTAAGTACAATCTTTGCAGCAGGTGATGTTCCTAGAAATGTTATCTCTTGTCCTGTATCTAGTATAGAACATGATGAGATTATTGATGTTGAAGATATTGTATCTAAGGTCAATGATTATTTTAGAGGCAATAAAGAGTTATCAAACTTACCTAGAAAATATAAAGTTGGTATAAGTGGATGTTCTAAACATTGTATGGGACATGAGATTCAAGATATATCTTTTACAGCAGTGAATTTAGATAATAATATATTATTTGATGTAAGTGTTGGTGGAGGATTGGCTTCAAATAAAAGAATTGCATCTCATATAGGTTATGTTAAAAAAGAAGATATTTTAACAGTAGTAGAAACTGTTTCTATAATATATAGAGATTTTGGATTAAGAGAAAGTAGAAAAAAAGCAAGATTGGGTCATCTAATAGATAGTTGGGGTATAGAAAAGTTTATTGAAAAAGTAGAATCAGAGATTGGGTTTAATTTAAAGCAAAGAGTAGATCCAAAATATACACCATATTCTAAAAGAGAACATTTTGGAGTACACAAATCAAAAATAGATGGATATTCATATATAGGGTGTGCAATAAATGGTGGAAAACTTGGTGCAAAGGGTTTATCTGATTTAGTACAGAGTTTAGAAAAATATGGTGCGACAACGGTAAGGGCAACAATAACACAAAACTTTGTAATAACAGATGTACCAACACAAAATGTTCAAAGTTTAGTAGATGAGCTAAAGTTGCAAAATATAGAGGCAAATCCTAGTTCTTTTAAAGCAAGAACAATATCTTGTACTGGAATAGAGTTTTGTAAATTTGCAATAGTAGAAACAAAAAAACAAGCTATAGAGTTAGCTAATTATTTAGAAAAAAGATTTCCAGATTTTGAAGAAACTATATCAATATCTGTAAATGGATGTCCTAATTCATGTGCTCATCCACATGTAGTAGATATAGGATTATTAGGAACAAAACTAAAAGATGAAAATGGCAATACAGTTACAGGGTTTGATTTAATAGTTGGTGGGAATTTAGAAGGTGTTAAGTCATCATTTGGTGAAAAGACAAAGTTAAAAATGAAACCAGAGCAAGTAAATGGAACAGTTGAAAAAATAATTTTAGCTTATCAAAAATCAAACTATACTAATTTACATGGGTTTATGAAAGAAATTTCAACTAATCAGGAGTTTTTTCTTACTTTACTATAAACTCTACTAAAACAGGGGTGTTTTAACACCCTTTATATAAAGGCTTTTATAGTAAAAAATATTTATTCTCAATAAAATCTATCAATTTACTTGACTTTGTAAAATAAATCTGTTATCATTCTAATAGTTAAACGAAATAAAGGTTTTAAAATGGCAATTGTATCTACAAAAGGCGTTTATGGATTAACAGCAATATTAATTTTAGCAAAAGAAAAAAACAAGCATTTGTTACAAATTAAAGAGATTGCTACAAGAGGAGATATACCTCAAAATTACCTTGAACAAATACTTGTTATTTTAAAAAAAGCTGGTCTTGTAGAAAGTATTCGAGGGGCAAATGGTGGATATAAACTTTTAAAAGATGTTAATGAAATAACTGTTTTTGAAGTTTTAAGTACACTTGAATGTTGCTTTGCAAATACTGATATCAAAACAAAAACTCATCTATTACAACCTCTTTGGGATGATATGGAAAAAAAAATAGAAAAAATTTTTATGTTGAGCATAAGTGAATTAGAAGAGTTTTTAGACAAAGAGTCTTCTCATATAATATATTATATATGAAATAAAAAGGAAGAGAAAATGAATATTGCAAAAGATATAACACAATTAGTTGGAAATACACCGTTAGTTAGAATAAATAAACTTTCAGATGAAACAAATAGTGAAATCCTAGGTAAATGTGAATTTATGAATCCTACAAGTTCTATAAAAGATAGAATAGCCTTAGCAATGATTGAAACAGCTATTAAAGATGGAAAAATCAATAAAGATACTATTGTTGTAGAACCTACAAGTGGTAATACTGGTATTGGATTGGCTATGGTTTGTGCTGTAAAAGGATTACAACTAATTCTTACGATGCCCGAGTCCATGAGTATGGAAAGAAGGAACTTATTATATGCCTTTGGGGTGACATTAGATTTGACTCCTGCAAAATTGGGTATGAAAGGTGCTATACAAAGAGCACAAGAGATTAGTAAAAATATAAAAAATAGTTTTATGCCTCAACAGTTCAATAATCCTGCAAATCCTCAAGTACATAGGGATACAACAGCGCAAGAGATATTAAAAGATACTAATGGAGAAGTTGATATAGTAGTTTTAGGAGTTGGAACAGGTGGTTCTATAACTGGTATATCTGAAGTTATAAAAAAACATAATCCAGCTGTTGAAATTATAGCAGTAGAGCCATCTGCCTCTCCTGTGTTATCAGGGGGAGATCCTGGTGTTCATAAAATACAAGGTATTGGTGCAGGGTTTGTTCCAAAAGTACTTAATACGGAAGTCTATGATGAGATTATAAAAGTAGATAATGAAGATGCAATAGCTACAGCTAAAGACTTAACTCGTAGTGAGGGGTTATTAGTAGGAATATCAAGTGGAGCTAATGTATGGGCAGCTACAAAAGTAGCAAAAAGAGAAGAAAATAAAGGTAAAACAATAGTAACAATACTTTGTGATACAGGAGAAAGATATCTTAGTACAAATCTTTACTCATAAGTATTGTATTAATTAAAAAGGGAAGAAATGAAAGACAATAAAGATGTTTTTAGACCACTAATACAAAAGGATACTTCATTTACACAAATAAGTGAAAATATAATAGGGGTAAATAAAGAAAAATATTTTGATTATACAGCTTCAGGGCTTGGTTTTATGCCAATTGAACAAAGAATACAAGAGGTTTTAACAACATATGCAAATACACATTCAGAGTTTGCAAGTGATTCTAAAACAACCTCTTCTTATTATACGATAGCAAGGGAAAATATAAAAAAACATCTTAAATTAGAAGATGATTTTGTACTATTACCTTGTGGTAATGGAGCAACAGGTGCTATAAAAAAGTTTCAAGAATTATTGGGACTTTATATACCCCCTGCAACAAAAGAAAGATTTAGATTTGAGATTATGGATATAGATATTCCTCTTGTAATAATAGGACCATTTGAACATCACTCTAATGAAGTGAGTTATAGAGAAGCTATATGTGATGTAATAAGAATACCTCTTGATAAAACTGGAAATGTAAATTTAAGATATTTAAAAAAAGTATTACAAGAGAATAAACATAGACAAATAATAGGTGCCTTTTCTACAGCTTCAAATGTAACAGGAATAGTATCTCCTTATGAGAAAATAGCTAAACTTCTAAAAAAATATAATGCAATTATAGCTTTTGATAGTGCAGCTTCATCTCCATGTTTGAATATTCCAAGCTTTTTATTTGATGTGTTGTTTTTATCTCCACATAAACTCCTAGGAGGTCCTGGAACTTGTGGTTTACTAGCTATAAGAAAGTCACTTATTGATCAAAATTTAAGTCCAAGTTTTGCTGGTGGTGGAACTGTGGCTTATGTATCAAAAAAAGAACATATTTTTAATTCAGATATAGAGATAAGAGAAGATGCTGGAACACCTGCTATATTACAGCTTATCCGTGCATCACTTTCTTATCAATTAAGAGAAGAGATAGGTATAAAAAGAATACAAGAACGTAAAGTTGAATTATTTGAGATTTTAAAAGATGGATTATCTCAAATTGAGGGATATACTGTATATGGTCAAAATGAAGAACATAATAGTGTAGGAATACTAGCTATAAACTTTGATGATGTATCTCCTTTTGATTTATGTGAAATGTTATCTCAAAACTTTGGAATACAAACAAGAGCAGGGTGTAGTTGTGCAGGTCCATATGGGCATGACTTATTAGATATACAACAAAGAGATGAAGAAGAGGAAAAACCAGGTTGGTTAAGAATAAGTGTAAACTATACACATAACCAAGAAAACATAGAATACTTACTGAAGTCTTTAAAAGAATCAGTAGAACAATTAAGGAAAGAAAATGAATAAAGAAACAATAGCAATACATCACGGATATGATAAAGATAGTCAAGGTACAACAGCTGTACCAATATACCAAACTACAGCATACGCATTTAAAAGTGCAAAACATGCTTCTGATTTGTTTAGTTTACAAGACTTAGGAAATATATATACAAGGTTAAATAACCCAACAACAGCAGTTTTAGAAGCAAGATTAGCCGAAATTGAAGGGGGAGTAAGTGCAATTGCTACATCAAGTGGACAAGCTGCTATATTTAACTCTATATTAAATCTTGTTCAAGCAGGGGATAATATAATAATCTCTGATAAAATATATGGTGGAAGTGTAACACTTCTTAAACATACTATAAAAAGATTAGGGATAGAAGCAAGAGTATTTAACCTTGATGTTCCATCTTCTATAGAAGCTTTAGTTGATGATAAAACAAAAGCGATATTTTATGAGTCACTTTCAAACCCTCAAATTGCAGTAGCCGATATAGAAGCTATAAGTGATATAGGAAAAAAACATGGAATTATCTCTATTTGTGATAATACAGTTGCAACACCGTATATATTAAATCCAATCGCTCATGGTGCAGATATTGTTGTACATAGTTGTAGTAAATATATTTCAGGTCAAGGTTTAGCTTTAGGTGGTGCAATAATTGATAGAGATGGACTAACAGAGTTTTTTAAAGACAATCCAAGATACTCACACTTTAACACACCAGATGAAAGTTATCATGGATTAGTTTATACAGACTTACCATTTCCTCCATTTAATCTTAGAGTTAGACTAGCACTATTAAGAGATATAGGAGCTACACCATCACCATTTAACTCTTGGTCGTTAATTCAAAGTTTAGAAACATTAAGTTTAAGAATTGAAAAACATAGTAACAACACTTTAAAAGTAGCAAAATTTTTAGAATCGCACCCAAAAGTATCTAACTTAAACTATCCAGGACTAAAAAGTAATACTTATAATGATTTAGCAAATAGGTATTTTAAAGATGGTTTATGTAGTGGACTTATAAGTTTTGAAGTAGAAGACAAGCAAACAGCTTGGAATGTACTTGATAATACAGAACTATTTTCTATAGTTGTAAATATTGGTGATTCAAAATCTATCATAACTCATCCATCTTCTACAACTCATCAACAAATTCCTCTTGAAGAACAAAAAAAGATTGGTATATCTGAAGGACTTATTAGATTAAGTATAGGTTTAGAAAATGCAGATGACTTAATAGCAGATTTACAAACTGCTTTAGATACTTAAAGTTTATAAAATGGAAAATAAAAAAATACTAGTAGGTATGAGCGGAGGAGTTGATTCTTCTATGAGTGCTTATATGTTACAAAAAGAGGGTTATGAAGTAAGTGGAGTTTATATGAAGCTGCATAATTTAAGAGATGGTTATCATGAAAGTAATATACAATCTGGTAAAAAAGTAGCAGATTTTTTAGGTATAGATTATCATATACTAGATTTATCTCAACAATTTAAAGCAGAAGTTTATGACTATTTTATAGATGAGTATAAAAAAGGGCAAACACCAAATCCTTGTGTAAAGTGTAATCGTAATATGAAGTTTGGTGCTATGTTAGATTTTGCTAAAAGTTTAGGTATAGATTATTTAGCAACAGGACACTATGCTAAAACAGATGGAGAATTTATCTATGAAGCAGATGATGATACAAAAGATCAAAGCTACTTTTTAGCACAAGTAAAACAAGAAGTGCTAAAGCATCTAATATTTCCTATGTCTGAGTATAGAAAAGAAGATGTTATAGAAGTAGCTTCAAATATACCACAGATTAAAGATATAGCTCAAAAAAAAGAATCACAAGAGATATGTTTTGTGGAAACTGTTTATACTGATGTACTAAAAAAACATAATGATATTGACCAAAAAGGAAAAGTCTTAGATATAGATGGAAATGAAGTAGGTCATCATAAAGGTTATATGCACTATACAATAGGTAAAAGAAAAGGTTTTTATGTACATGGAGCTCATGAAGCACACTATGTAAAAGAATTAGATCCAAATACAAATGAAATAGTAGTATGTAAAAAAGAACAATTAGCTATAAATAATGTTAAATTAAATGATTTAAATTTATATATAGATAAAGATAAATTTAACTGTACTATTAAACTAAGGTATAGAACTACAAAAGTACCCTGTGAAGTAACTGTTCAAGACAATATAGCAACTGTAAAATTAGAACAAAGTGTATATGGTGTAGCAACTGGTCAAGTGGGGGTATTTTATCATAACCAAAAGGTACTAGGTAGTGGATGGATTTCCCAAACTTCTTAATTTATAGAAAGATTAAATTTAAAACTTGTTATTATTCAGTTATAAAATATTAAAAAGGTTTATAATTATGGCTGTAGTATCAACAAAAGGGGCATATGGTTTAACCGCCATCCTTATTTTAGCTAAAGAAAATAATGAATTATTACAAATAAAACAAATAGCAACTAAAGGGGATATCCCCTCAAATTATCTAGAACAAATACTTGTAGTTATGAAAAAAAGTGGCATCGTTGAAAGTATAAGAGGTGCAAGTGGTGGATATAGATTAGTTAAAGATAAAAGTGATATAACTGTTTATGAAATATTAAGTAGTTTAGATTGTTGTGTATCATTTACAGATGCAAAAACAAAAGGGAGTATCTTAGAGCCATTTTGGGAAGATACACAAAAAAAGATGGAAGCACTTTTTTCTTTATCTATAAAAGAATTAGAGGAGTTTTTAGAAAGAAATTCTAAAAATATTATGTATTATATTTAGAAGTATTTATAATGCCAATACAAAAAATAGGAGATAAAAAATGTATTGGCACTATAAAAATAATTATTTGGTTTTTTTACCTTCAACTTCGATTTCAAGTTTTACTGCATCGCTAACAGCAACTCCACCAGCTTCTAAAACCTTATTCCAAGTGATTCCATAATCACTTCTTTTGATTTTTCCACTAAGTGCAAATGCAGCTATATTGTTACCCCAAGGATCTACCATAGTTCCACCAGCTTCATAGTCAAGTTTAAGTTTTTTAGTAACACCTTTCATAGTAAGTTCACCATAAGCAGTATCACCATCAATTTTTGTTAGTTTAAACATAATTGTTGGATATTTTTTCGCATCAAAAATATCATCTGCTCTTAAATGCTTATCTCTTTTTATATTTGCTGTGTTTATTGAAGCAACTTTAATCTCACCAGATAGGCTTTTTAAAGCATTTGCTTTTTCATCATATTCAAATGACCCTTTAAACTCATCAAAAGTACCTTTTACATTTGAAATCATCATGTGTTTTACTTTAAAACCAACACTTGAATGACTTTTATCAATGTTATAAGTTCCTGCAAAAAGTGACGAAACTAAAATCGTACTTGCTACTACCAGTTTTCTTAAATCCATAAATCTTCCTTATATTAATTGGGGATAAGAAATTATATTTACTTAACATTAATGAGCTGTTAATTATAAATTAACCAAATATTAACAAGCTTATAAAAAATAAGATATACTAATGAAAATAATAAAGGATAAATATGCCATATGTAAATATAAAAATAACAGACGAAGAAGTAACAAAAGAGCAAAAAGAAGCCTTAATAAAGGGTGCAACGCAGTTATTAGTAGATGTACTTGATAAAAATCCAGCAACAACTGTAGTTGTAATAGAAGAAGTAAATACAGATAATTGGGGAGTAGGTGGAGAAGTTGTCACAAAAATAAGAGCAAGAAATAAGAAGTAACTTTTTTAAAATTTAATATTTATAGAACTATTTTTTACTCAAAAAAAGATACAAAAGAGACCTAAGCTTGATTAGTCTAGTTCTCTTAAATCAAGCATTGTAAAAAGTGTGTTTACTAACTTTTGATTTGTTTTATTTAACTCTCTTAGATGATATAAAAAATCATCATCTGCATCTTTTAGAGCATAATCTATCATCACTATATTTGTTTCTAGTTTTGATATAGTGTAAATTATATCTTTGATATCTATAAGTTTGTTAAGCTTTAAAAATAGTTTATCAATATTTTCAAACTCATATAAATCTTTTTTATCAATTTTACTTAATATATTTGAACATATTATTTCATCATTTAAATATGAATAATCTCGGAATGCTTTTATTAGTGAATTTTGCATAAGTAATTCCTCTTTTTTTGTATAAAATATGTAATTATTACCAATTGTACAATACTAAAATAGAATTATTCCTTAAAAATTATAAAAAATATAGAAATATTACGTTGTTGTTTTATCATTCAAGAACTTGTAAAGTATTACAAATATAAAAGGGTGCATTATGACTAAAAGAGATATAGCTGGATATTTAGGAATAGATACAAAAACTTTATACAACTGGGAAAAAGATAAACCAAATTTATACAAAACAGTTATGAAAGGTCTAGCTTTTGATGAAATGATTGAGAAGTCTGAAAAGAATTTAGAGGAATTAAAAGAGCTCAAAAAGAAATTTGAGGATTAGTATTTATTATTGTTTTAACATATCAAATGTTTTTCCAAGCTTACTATCTAGTGCTTCAATAGATGCTTCAACTCTATTAAACTCTATAATTTCTTTGATATCTAAATATGTTAGGTAATTTATTTTTTTTGCAATGGCTAAAATTAAATTATCTATATCTTCTTTTATAATCTCATAAATCTCATTAGTAGTTAATTCATTTGCATCATTAATGCTATCAATTATTTCAAAAACTCTATCTTTATTACTAAGCTCGTAAGCTAATACGGGATCTATTTTTGATAATTCATC
>LLEK01000027.1_pt1 | contig 31712 bp, 39 predicted proteins | sample 595821 | NCBI WGS metagenome assembly LLEK01 (sample SAMN02919311, study PRJNA255460) | bioreactor metagenome | biome: chemostat; feature: culture 2011_25.1; material: sediment; isolation source: day79 25degC chemostat 2011 inoculated with Wadden Sea sediment taken from... | place: Germany: Bremen ...
TAATATATCCATTTGGCTTGTATTTAAAGTAAAATTCGATGATAAATATATAATTTCTATATCATTTAAATTTGAATTTATAATTTTACTAAATACTTCATCAGCTAAATTTATATTTTTAAGTAACTCTACTTTTAACTCATCATTTTGAAGTATTTCATCAATACTTTCAAACTCTATATTATTTGAAGTTATTAACCCTTTTGTTATCTCTTTTTTATTTAACTCTAGTAGTTTTACTTTTAACATTTTATTTAGAGATTCATTTTTTGCTAAAAATTTTAACTCTTCATAATTTGCGTCTTTAAATATCTGCATTAGTACTGGTTTTGGTGTATTTGGGTTAAGTGCTATTACCTCTTTTAGAGTTAAGGGTTGTCCTTGTTGGGCATTTCTATCACTTATCTCATAATATGGCATATGATATATAACCTCTAGTAGTTTTTCATTATTTGTCTCAAGTGCTGTATAGTATATACCTATTGGGGAGTGTTGAATGTTATGATTTAATTCAACTAAACTACAAAACCTACTAGTAATAGAAGTAGCTACATCACGATTGTCATCATTGTCATAAATTCCAGTATTTTCCCAATCATAATATTTTAGTATCTTTACAAAAACATCATCACTAAAATATATATTTTTAAGTAGATTTATAACTCTTTGTTTCTCTTTTGATATTTTTATAGCTAACAAAATAGAGTCTATATCAAGATTATTACTAAACTGTTTTTCAATCTCATCAATAGTATATACTTCAATACCATCTTTAGACATCAAATAAAACTTATCTTCAAGATATACAGGGGTCATATAGCCTTGTATTATAATATCTGCTTCATCTTCACTTTCAACGATTGTTGCTTCGTGTTGTATAAAGTATTTTAGGAGTTCCTCTTTGTCGATTTTTTCGCCTCGACCTGAAAAATATATATTTTTATTTTTAAATTCAATCATAAAAGAGATAGTATCAAATCATTTTTAAATATTTGTTAAAGATATTTACTTATTGTATTTTAATAAACTTCTATAAACTATAATACCTTCTTTGTTTTTTAGATATTCTTCCAAATTACTATCTACAACTTTCTTTAGCTTTGAACTTGCATGTCTTAAATACCAAGTATTTTGTTTTTTTATAGCAAGACCTACATGTGTAACATCAAGACCATTTAACTTTGTATATATGCCTATATAGTCACCATCTTGTAGTTTAGAAAAGTCTATATTATCTACATTTAGATAACTTATATCTCTTTTTACAATATCTATGCCTTTTAAATATACTTCATTTTGTGATTTTTGATTTAGGTATTTTGTAGTTTTAGTGCAAAGTCCAACTTCACAAGTGATATCTTTGATATTTTTATTGTAAATCTTCCAATCACTAAAGAAATGATTTCTATTTATATAGCTTACTTTTGAGTCTTTATATCTTATAGTTTTCATAGCTTCTTCTATATTAGTACTTTTAGAAGCTTCTATATAGTCTATAAATGTAAAACAATCAAAACTAGTAGTATCTACTACTAATTGTTCTTTTAAGCTACTAGAGCCTATTAAAGTGTTTTCTTTATAAGGTATATTTAGAAACTTACTACTATATTTATCTATACTAGTTTTAGCATTTAGTGTTGATATAGATGCTATTAATAATAAAGCTATAATAAATATATCAAATCTCTTTTGTAATTTTAATGCATTTTTTTAAATCTTTTGTTTTTATATCCATATTACCATCTCCAAAGTAGGGCTTTGATTTTATAGTTCCAAAATAAGAAGTATCTCCACCAAGCTTCACATCAATACTTAAAGCCATAGCTGATATAGGATGCCCCGCATTTGGACTTTCGTGTTTTTTACCATATCTATGGAAATTTAACAAAGCTTTATAACTAACAAATAAAACAGATATGATAACTGCACTAAGACGAGCAGGGATATAATTAGCTACATCATCAAGCTTTGCACTAAACTTACCAAAGTTTTCATACTTTTCATTTCTATATCCAACCATAGAATCTAAAGTATTTATAGCTTTATAGATAAATAACCCATACAATCCAAAAATAAGTAAATAAAACAAAGGAGCAACAACTCCATCACTTAAGTTCTCAGCATAAGTTTCTATAGCTGCTTTATTTATATCACTATTTGATAGTTCAGTTGTATCTCTACTAACTAAATATTTTATATTTTCTGGATGCTTAATAATATCCTTTACACTATTACAAAGCATCTTTGAAGCTATACCTGTAGAAGCTATAAGGGCAGTTAAATAAATATTATCTATAAAATAGTTTATTATATAAATGACTATAAATACTACACTTAAAAGAGATATGTTAAGTAATATACCCCTATAAATACTATCTTTGTAAAAATACTTCTCAAATAGTTTTATAAAATCACCCATAAACACTACAGGATGTCTATAAAACTTTACAAAACTAAATTCTCCAAAGATTCTATCTATTATATAAGCTATTAGTGTTAGTTCAAGATACAATATTTTGTACTGCCTTTTTAAAACTTTCCATATCTTTTTGAGATTTAACTGCAATCCTTACATACTCATCATCTAAAAAGTCAAAGTTTGAACAATCTCGCACCATAATTCTATATGGTTTTAGTTTCTCTTGAAACTCTTTTACTTTCATTGTTTTTAGTCTTACAAGTATGAAGTTTGCATTTGAAGGTATAGGATCATCAAAGATATCATACTCTTTAAGTGTTTGCTCTAAATATGCTTTAGAGTTAGCATTTACAGCTAAAGAAAGTTTTCTAAAGTTAGCATCTTTTAACATCTCTTGCATATATATACTATCAAGCTGTGATATTTTCCATAAAGGCTCATGTCTTCTTAGCATACTTATATTTTGTTCATCTGATACAACTACTCCTATTCTAACACCAGCTGTACCATGAAACTTTGTCATAGACTTTAGTATATATAGGTTTTTATACTTTTTTAAATACTTTGATACTGAAGTTGCTGTAGTAAACTCTAAAAACGACTCATCAACTATCACTGTTGAGTTTTTCTTTTCCCAAAGCTCAAGTAAACTTTCCATATCATATAGTGTACCATCAGGAGTAGAGGGGTTTACAAATACCACAAGAGAGTTTTGTTCTATATCTTTTTCTAACTCTACAAATCTATTTATAAGTTCTACGTTCTTATTAGACGCTAGAGCTGCTTTTTTGTATTCGAGATATGCTGGTGAGTATATATAGCAGTTATGATGCTTAAAGTAGCTAAGAAGTGTAAATATAGCACTACTACCACCATTGTATAGTTCAAACTCATTTGCATCTACTTCAAAATGCTTAGCTATAGAGTTATAAAGCTTATCATACTTTGGGTAACTATTTAAAGATATACTATTTAGATCAAAGTTAATATCAGGTCTTACAAAATTAATATTTGATGATAAATCTATAACATCATCAATACTACAATTTATATCAGAAGCAAAAGCCTCTATATCTCCACCATGTTTAAAGCTCATACATACTTTCCTATACTTTTAGTAAGATACAATAATAGCATTTTGACCTTTAAATATATAAGAAGTCTCTTATTGGTATCTTTTTATTTATTATTTTTTCTATTTATTAAAACTAAAAATATATAATTAGTTTTTTATAAATTAATTATAATTAGGAATAATAAGTTTATATTATATGAATTTTATTATTTAACTGTATTTAACTTACTAAAGTCTCTTTTTTAATAATATTATTATTTTCTTTTCAGTTTATAAGATTTTTTACTATTATATTTTGTAATCTCATTTTTATTTTTATTGATTAGACTAACAGTCAAGTAGCTAAATATATCTATTATATTTAATTACTAAACTAATAAAAAATAAGGAAAAAATATGAAAAAAACTATGATCTCAGTAGGACTATCTATGATGTTATGTAGTTCTCTACAAGCATTTGAATATAACATAGTAGATGGTAATCAAATGTTAGGTGCAGTAGAAAACATGCAAGATTTAAGTATCTTTAAAAATAAATGTGTAAATTATGTTTATTATCAAGACCTTGCAAACGGTGGAGCATACGAAGTATACAATGCAAACTGGACTTTAACAGGTTATACACCTCTAACAAAATTAGATCAAGGTCAAGGATTTATAGTAAATGCAAGTGGTACTTGTACTGTTTCTACAGCAGTAGCTACAGATCCAAATGCTTTTGTATTTAAAGGAAAAACTTATAGTACAGTAACATCTCCTAATACAGGTAAAATTTGGCTAGATAGAAACATAGGTGCATCAAAAGTTTGTGATGATGTAAGAAGTAGTTTTGCAACTGATGAAGCGTATACTAACTCTCAAAAAGATTGTTTTGGAGAGTATTACCAATGGGGAAGAAACGCAGATGGACATCAAATTTTAAATAGTTTAACTAGAACTACTCAATTATCATACCCAACAACATCAGATAGATTTGTTTTAAATGATAGTTCTGCTCAACAGTATGACTGGTCATCTAGTGATTTAAATGGTCAAAGTAGATCAGCTAATTGGTCTAAAACAGATGGAACTTCTGTTTGTCCAATAGGATATAGAGTACCTACTTTTTCAGAAATATTAGCAGAAACAAGCAATTTTGTTGCTTTTCACAATGCTCTAAACCTTCCTAAAGCAGGAAAAAGAGATAGAATAACAGGACAAGCTCGTTATTTATCAGGAATATCTGGTTCAATTTGGTCTTCTACTCCTACAAGTGTACATAACGACAGACTAACTGATGCATTTTACTATAGTGAAAATAGTTTCAATCCAAATCCACATGATGAAGATAGAGCTGATGCTTTAACTATAAGATGTATTAAAAACTAATATATATTTTATAACAAACTTCAACAAATATAATACTTCTCATCTCTTATGAGAAGTATTAAGATCAACACTTTTCAACAATACAAAAGCATTTTATAATAAATTATTAATAGTACTAATTATAAACAATATTTTATATTTTATCTATAAAACGGTCTTTTTATGGTATCTTATTATCTTATATTTTATTATTTATTTTCATATTTGAAAATATAATTATTTTTATCTAAATTTAACTATTATAATTTTTTCTAATATGTCATAAGCCCATATTATAATAATATAAAGCATTTATAATACTTTTAAAAAATCTCAAAGTAATAAAATTATTTTTTTCTATATTTTTTTATAATTTACTTTTAGTTTTTCTCAACTAAACTAGAACTTAAGTAATTAAGGCCTCTAATTGCAAACTATACTAAAAAAGGAAGTATTATGAAAAAAGTTATTATTTCAGTAGGTTTAGCTACATTATTATGTAGTTCAGTACAAGCATTCGATTACAATATCGTAAATGGTGATCAAATGCTTGGTGCAGTAGAAGATATAAATGATTTAAGTATCTTTAAAAACCAGTGTGTAAACTATGTCTTTTATGAAGACCTTGCAAGTGGTTCAAGACCTATATTATATAATGCAAATGCCACAATAACAGGATATGAGCCATTAACAAGACTAGAGAAAGGTCAAGGCTTTATAGCAAATGCAACTGGTGATTGTACTATTAGTACAGTAGCTCCTGATCCAAATGCTTTTGTATTTAAAGGAAAAGTATATAGTACAATAACATCTCCTGCTACTGGTAAAATTTGGTTAGATAGAAACTTAGGTGCATTAAAAGTTTGTGATAAAGAAAGAAGTGAATTTGCAAGTGATGCAGAATATACTGCTTCTCAACAAGATTGTTTTGGAAGTTATTTCCAATGGGGAAGAGCAGCAGATGGACATCACCATAAAAATAGTGAAACTACAACTACTCGTATGACATATAATTCACCATATAATCGTAAATTCATTTTATTTAGTACAGATCCTTCTGTTGCAGGAAAAAAGATTGGGCAACTAATGATACAAGTGGAACTATAAGAAAAAATGAATGGTCAAAAATAGATGGAACAGGTAATGCTGTTTGTCCAATAGGGTATCGAGTACCTACATATTCAGAGATAAATGACGAAGCTGCAAATTATACTAGTTTTCAAAACCTTGCAAAACTTCCACTTACATCTGCAAGAGGTGAAGAGATTAACTCTACTCCTATTATTGGAGGTTATTTTGGCGTTATTTGGTCTTCTTCAATAGATAGAACCTATTCACACTATAGCGAATCATTTAGATATGATGAGACCACCCCTGGAAATCAACACTTTACATCTCCTAGAGGTGAAGGTATTCCTGTAAGATGTATAAAAGGTTCTTAATAAAATACCAAAACACTTCTCATAGCTATGAGAAGTGTTTATATTAGTCCATTAAACTCTCTAATTTATCTATTAACTCTTGATAATTTCTATTATCCACAAACCTAATCGTAGCAAAATATAATAAAGCATATTTCATATATTCATTAAAGTGCTTTAAATCCAAGCTTTTATCGTAGTTTTCTATTAATACTTGTAGTTTTTGTTTATTTAGATTAACATCATCAAAACACCATGATATAGCCACAACAGCAAGATCAAATAAAAAGTCACCATTACAAGCATGGCTAAAGTCAAATACACCACTAAGCTTATCATCTAAAAAATATACATTATCAGGAAATATATCTCCATGTATTATCCCATCATTTTTAAGTTCTATTTTTATAGAGTCAAAATAATTTTGTAATAGTATATTACCACTATTTTGTATAACACTTTTTAAGTAACTATTACTAAATATATCTTTGTTTTTTGATATTTTACCTTGTGTTTTAGAGTGGAACTCTTTTAAGAAGATTGAAATCTGTTTTAGATGTGTTATATTGGGGGTATAAATACTCTTTCCAACTATATATTTATAGATTATAGCTGGCTTTTTATATATTTCTAATTGTTCTACAAATTGTATAATTTTTAACTCTCTTATAATATTTAATAATTTAACTTCGTGATCTATATTATAATCAATATCTTCATATATTTTTAGTACATACTTATCCTCCATTAAATATACACTATCACTTACACCATCTTTTGTCTCAATTAAATTATATTTTTGATACTTTAAAGGTAAGTCCTCTTTAGATACTTTTGTTTTTATACCCATGAAACTACCTCTTTAAACTCTTTTTTCTTTTCCCACTTTAGTGTTTCTAACTCAGGAGTATCTAAAAATTGTTTAGTATATCCAACACAAAGATACCCTACAAGTTTATATTCTTTGTTTACACCCACTATTTTACGCACCTTTTTATGATTTATGATACTTACCCAACCTATACCTATATTTAGGCTTCTAGCCATTAGCCACATATTTTGTATAGCACAAACTACACTATACTCACCCATCTTTTGTGAGCTTGTTTGACCAAGTACTTTTTTTATAGGTTTTTTGTAAAAAACTGCTATGTTTACTGGTGTTTCTTTGATACCTTCTAATTTTAGACTATTGTATAGTTCTCTACTTTTAAAGTGTTTTTTACTTTTTTCATATGATTTTTTAAAGTTTTTATATACTTTAGATTTAACTTTTTCATCTTCTACTACTATAAACTTCCAAGGCTGAGAAAAACCAACAGATGGTGCATGAAGTCCAGCTTTTAGTATTTTATTTAGTTTTTTTCTTTCTAGTTTTTTATCTAAAAAGTTATTTCCTCTTATATCTCGTCTACAAAGTATAATGTCATTTAATACTTTTGATTGTTTTTTTGTAAATTTCATAAAAACCTATCTTTTAAAAGTTTGATGTTATTTCTAAACATCGTATGTAAATATGTGCCAAATACATTTTTACCTTCACTAGTCCAACTTCCAACTTTACCTATTCCATTAGGTTTTTTAGAAAGTTTATCAAAAGCTTTGCTTTCTTTAGTAAAACCATTTATATCATCTATAGCCCTTGTATAGTGAAAGCTATGCCCTTTTATATTTGATTCGTTGTAGTAATATCCAAGACGTGTAAATCTGTTTTCTTTTGTAAAATCAACATCTAAAATACCACTCATATCTTTTTCATCAACTCTATTTCCTAAGTATAAAAGTCCAGCACACTCTGCATATACTTTTTTAGTTTGACTATGTTTTATAAGAGAATTTTTAAAGTTAGTAGAGTTTTTTAGTTTATCATAAGCTTTTTGAGTCTCTACATATCCACCACAAATATAAACTATATCAGCATCTTTTGGGATAATCTCATCTTTTACAGAACTTATCACACTTATTTTTTCAAAAATACTTTTAAAAAACTCTAAATTATCATAATACAAAAAAGAAAAGTTTTCATCATTTACTATTACTAAATGTTTATTTTGTTTATCTAGTACTTCAAAAGGATACTCTTGTACTTCTAAGTTAGTATCTTCTTTAGTAAACCTTTCAAGAAGTGATAAATCAATATTTTCCAATACATCTTTACTTATTTGTTCTATTTTGTCTAAATCTTCAAGATCAAGTCCAAGATGTGTATCTTTTAAACTATCCAAATCTTTCTTTATCCATCCAAGAACTACTATATCTTTATGATCTTTAGCTAAAATCCCTCGTATAAGCTCATAATGCATAGCTGATGAGATATGATTTAACACCACTGCTTTTATAGTATTATCTTTTTTATATTCTAATAGCCCCTTTAAAACAGCACTAATAGTTATATAACTACCACTACCATCAAGAATTAAAACTGTAGGGACATTAAGAAGTTTACTTACACTATAAGCACTACATCCCTTATCATCACCATCATAAAAGCCCATTACCCCTTCAAGTATAGAAACACCTTTGTTACTATATTTTGAATACAACCATTTAACTTGATCTTCATCCATAATAAAACTATCAAGATTTATACTAGGTGTTCCACAAACTTTTTTATGAAATTGTGGGTCAATATAATCAGGGCCTATTTTATATGGTCGTACTGAATCTTTATAATGATAAAGTAGGGCAGTAGTTAATATAGTTTTACCACTATTTGATGATGTTCCACTTATACAAAGGTTTAGCATCTATTTCAATTCACCACTCATATCATACTTATTCAAATACCCCCTAGGAGTTAAAGCCAAGCCATTTTTAGTTAGTCTTGTATTTGAATTACAAACTATTATTATAGTATTCATTCCCACAGCTTCATGTTCAAGTTCTTTTTCAATTAGTTCAGTTGTAGTTGTTATTGTTATCTCTTCTTTTTCATCTCTTCCAACATTTCTAGCGATGATAGCTATTCTTTCTTCTACTTCATTAAGGCGACTTAAAAAGTTTTGGTAAGGTTTGATTCTTTTTTTAGAGCGTGGATTATAAATACCTATTACAAAGTCACATTCTAAGGCTGATTTAACTCTTTTATCTATTAAATTTATATCTGTAAGTCTATCTGAAAGTGAAATGATAGCAAAGTCTTGAGATACTGGTGCTCCTACTTTACTAGCAGCTGCTAAAAATGATGTCACTCCAGGAAGTGAGATAAGTTCTATCTCATCCCATAGGTTTCTTTCATCAATAATTTCAACTATTAGTGTAGCCATTCCAAATACATTTGCATCACCATTTGATATAATACAAGTAGTTTTTCCCTCTAGGGCGTACTCTACAGCTTGTGTACATCGCTCAATTTCGTGGGTCATTCCTGAGGTAAATAGTTCTTTTCCTTTTATTAGCTCTTCTAGTTCTCTAGCGTATTTACTATAAGATACTACTACTTCACACTCATTCAATGCTGCTCTTGCGTCTGGTGTGATATAGTGTGTACCACCAGCTCCACTACTTACTATATATAATTTTTTCATTTTATTAATATTCCTTTTTTATTCTTCTTTTCTTATTCTTAAAAAACTAGCAAATTTTGGTTTGTTGTTTTTTGTAAATCCATAATATTTAAAAGTGATAGTTTCTCCTATTTTTGGTGGGTTTTCTCTTTGTTTATCACTAAGTCCACCACCTAGGTTAAATAACACTTTATTAGGTAATTTTACGACTAGGCTTTTTAATGTTTTTGTATTTTTTTTATAATTATATCCTATGATAGTTCCTTCCATATCATAAGCTTTTTTTACTTTTAAAATATAAGTACTTCTTCCTGTATGATACTTTTGTTTAGGAGCTTTTATAATAACTCCTTCACCTTTTAGTTTAACTATTTTATCAAGGTAGTTTTGTAAGTGTTGTTCATCTTTACATCTAATTTGTTTTATAATATTTACATGAGTGTTTGGATTAGTTTTAAACCAATCTTTGGCTTTTTGAAGTCGTAAAAGGAAATCACCTTTTTGTTTTGGTACTTCAAAAATATTATAAGTGATTTGTTTCCAGTTTTGGCTAGGTTTATTATCTAAAACTGTACTTTGAATAAACTCAAAATCATCTCTTTTACTCCAAAGTTCACCATCTAAGGCAAAAGGTGGGAAGTTTTTAGTGAACCATTTTGGGGCAAATATTTTATTACCTTTTTTTGTATATAGGGCTTTCCCATCCCAATAGCCTCTAATACCATCTAGCTTTTCACTCATCATCCAGCCAGATATATTTTGCTCTTTATATACTTTTGGCTTTTGTACCTCAAAAGCTAAGAGGTTTGTTATAAAAAGTGAAAGTATTAGTAGCTTTTTTAGCATCTTTTTACACTGCTCCTGCAATTGTAATTTTCTTTTCATATACCTCTTTTGGTATTATTAGCTCTTTATACTTTGATACTAATATAGATGATGGTTCAGCCACACCTTTTAGTCCAAAAAACTTTTTAGCTTGTGAGGGGCTAAACTCTCCGTTTAGGGCGTTTATCTCTTTTTCATTGTAAAATTTAATCTCAAAGTTATACTTTTTTGCAAATTCTAAAAGCCCTTTTTCATCTGCTTTTGCTTCAAATGAGGCTATATTTTTTATTTGTTCAACTTCTAAATTATATTTATCTAAAAACCATAAAAAACTTTTCTCTATATCTTCAAAGCTAGTGTCTCTATTGCAACCCATTCCTAGGTAAACTTTTGGTTTAAAAGTAAGCTTGTCACTCTCAAATGGGGTGATATTTACACATAATTCACCACTACACTCTTCTACTAGTTTTAAGTTTATTTTATTTGGAATACTTTCAAAAATAGCTGGATATGTTTTAACTTCTACCTCTTTTTTATTTAGTAGTGAGTTTGATATACGAGCAAGTTGTTTTAAGTTATGAATTTCAAGGTCATTTTTTTTAGCAAACATCTCAAAAGCTAGTGTTTTAGTCTGGTCTGTTGCTGTTGATACAAAGTTTTGACAACCATCTATTCTACTAGCAATATTATCGCTTAACTCATTTGCTCCACCTAAATGTCCACTTAAAAGTGGTACAACTTTATCAAGTGCTAGGTTTATAACAATTACAGCTGGGTCTGTTGATTTGTCTTTTAAAAGTGGTGCTATTTTTCGCACTACTGCTCCCATAGCTAAGATACAAATAATAGCATCATACGCTTCCCATGCAGGAGCTAAGATATCATCTATTTTATTATATAGGTTTAGTTTATTAAGGTTGTGTTCTAAATCTTTTTTACCATAAACATCTACTTCATAATCATGTAAATATGGCACTAATTTACAAGCACTATCTAAGCTTGGTTGGTTTATAGTAACTATTGCTATTTTTAATTTACTCATTTTTACCCTCTAGCTCTTTTACAAGTGGTTTTACATAAAGGTGAGAAGCTTCAGTTTCTTCTTGCTTTAAAAAATCACCAAAAAGTATAAGTGCTACACCTTTTATGTGCTTCACTTTTTCTTCTATATTGCTAATAGTTCCTTTATATATCTCTTCTTGCTTCCATGTGGCTTTTTCCACAACCCAACAAGGTGTATCAGCGCTATAGCCCATATCTAAAGCTTTGTTTTTTAGTTTTTTTAAAAGTAGTATTGAGAGGTAAAATACAAGTGATGAGTTTTTACAAGCTAGTATATTCTCTAAACTTTCAGGGTTTGGTGTTTTCCCCTCAACCCGACTAAGTATAATAGTTTGTGAAACCCCAGGTATTGTGTACTCTATACCTAAGCTAGCAGCTGCACCAAAAGCAGCTGTAATGCCAGGGATTACTTCATATTTTATACTTTTACTATTTAAAAACTCAATTTGTTTTGCAATAGTTGAGTAAAGTGAAGGATCTCCTGTATGTACACGAGCTACTTTTTTATCTTTGTATTTTAGTAAAAATTCAAATATTTCAGGATATTTCATTCCCTGAGAATCTTCTATTAAACAATCATCTTTACACCAACTAAGCACTTCACGTGGTACTAATGAGCCAGTAAATAAAACTACATCTACACTTTCTAAAATATTTTTTGCTTTTACTGTTACAAGCTCTGGGTCTCCTGGACCTGCTCCTATAAAATATATCACTTTGTTTCCTCTTTTATTATTAAATTATTTTTTAATGATAGTTAAAACTATTTGATTTTAAGTTCTTTCTTTCCAGTAGTTTGGTTCTCTATTTAGTTGCATTATTGCTAATATTATAATCTCATCATTTTCTTGATAATAAATAACACCAAATGGAAACCTATTTGTTAGGCATCTTCTTATATTTTTATCTAAAATTTGCCAAGCATTTGGAAAATTTATAATTCTTTGAATTGTTCTATATACTTCATTTGCAAACTCTAATCCAAGGTTTTGTTTACATTTTTCATAATAATCAATTGAAATATTAAGTTCAAGTTCGGCATCTGGATGAAATGAGTATTTCATCTATGAGTTTAATCTTTGAGATATTTTTTTAAAAACTTCATCTCCATCAACTAAAGTGGTTTTACCTGAATTGATTTCATCTTTTCTTTTATTTACTTCTTTAATCCATAAATCATCTATTGAGCTATTTATAGGGCTAATACTAGTTAATATTTTATCTACAATTTTAGTTTTTAAATCTATTGGTAAAATATCTATTTCATCTAAAAGTTGCTGTTGTTGTAGTGCTAGCATAATGAACTCCAATACTTAAAATATAGTCTATTTTATCGAAATGATGTTTAAATAAAACTATTTAATATTTACTAATAATATTACTTAGTTTTCCTCTAAAAACAGATTCTCATACAAATTAAGATAACTTTTTAACTCTTTTATATCATAATTTTTAAGCCCATCTTCACACCAAGTTTTAATCTCACTTGGGAACTGTTCAAGTAGTGGGCTAATCAACTCTTGTACTTTTTGTTCACTAATTTTTCCATGTTCACTTAAAAGTTTTGCATGGCTTATTATAGTGCTTGGCTGTACCTCTTTTTCTTTTGCTATTGCTCTTATATCTTTATGATCTTCTATTAAGTCTAAAGTATCATGGTATGTTTTTGTAAGCTTCTTTTTTTGATTTGGTTTTAAATCCATACAAAGGTTTAAAAACTCTTCTCCATACTTTTCTAGTTTAGCTTCACCAATTCCATTTATTGTTAGCATCTCTTCTTTTGTTTGAGGAAGTTTATCGCTTAAATCTACTAAAACCTTATCGCTAAATACTATATATGCAGGAACACTTTCCTCTTTTGCAAACTTTGCTCTAAGTTCTCTAAAGTCATTAAAAAATTGTGAGTACTCTTTACTTGCCTTTGGTTCTTTTTCTGTTTCTACTACACCTATTTTATCTTCATCGATTTGAACTTTGTGTTTGTTCTTTAATACTTCTAATCCAAAATTTGTGATTTTTAAGGCTCTATGTTCTCCAACAGATAAAGCATCTATATCAAAAAGCCTATCTATTATGGCGTTCCATTCATTTTTACTTTTATCAGCTCCAATACCATAAACTGAAAGCTGATCGTGATTAAATTGATGGATTTTTTGATTTGTTGAGCCTCTTAATATATCTATAATATGGTTTTGTCCAAATGATTGGTTTGATCTATAAACTGCTGATAAAAACTTTTGTGCATCTTGAGTAATATCAATAGTTTCTATTTCACCTTTTGTACAATTATCACATTTTGTTTTACACTCATCAATAGTATCATCAAAATATGAAGCTATATTTTCATGGCGACATTTTGAGCTATTTGCAAACTGATACATAGCATTTAATTTTTGAGCTAATATATTTTTATATACAGGATCAGTTATATCATCCATCATAGCTAATCGGCTTATTTCATCAGCTTTTGTATAAAGTAAAAGTGTTTCACTCTCCAAGCCATCACGTCCTGCTCGACCAATCTCTTGGTAGAAGTTTTCAATAGTTTTTGGCATAGAGGTATGAGCTACAAATCTGATATTACTTTTATCTATTCCCATTCCAAAAGCGATGGTTGCTACAACTATATTGATTTCATCGTTTAAAAACTCTTTATAAACATTTTCTCGTATTTCATTATTAAGTCCAGCATGATATGCTTTAGCTCGAAAACCTTTATCACTTAAAAACTCAGCAACTTGCTCGGTTTCTTTTCGTGTAAAAGTATAAACTATACCCATTTGCTCTTTTTTATCTTTTAAAAATTCTATTAATTGAGTTCTACCATTTCCAACTCTTTTTTTAGATTTTATAGTAAGGTTATCCCTTTTTGTTTGTCCTCGTAAAACCGTGGCATCGTTTAGTTTTAAAGTTGCAACAATATCATTTTGAACTTTGTGGGTTGCTGTTGCTGTAAAAGCTGCTATTGGAGTATTTGGGAAGTGGTCTTTTAAAAAAGCTAGTTTTCTATAATCACCTCTAAATTCATGACCCCATTCACTCACACAATGTGCTTCATCTATTACAAAAAAGCTTATATTTATTTGTTGTAAAAATTCTATAAATCCACCAGCACTAAAACGCTCAGGTGCTATATATAAAAGCTTTACTTTTCCAGCTCTTACATCTTCAAATACTTGGTTTGTTTGATCCATATCTTGAGATGAATTAATCATACTAGCACTTATATTATTTGCTCTTAGTGCCATAACTTGATCTTGCATAAGTGCAATAAGTGGTGAAATTACAACTGTTAATCCCTCTAAAAGTAGGGCAGGAAGTTGATAACAAAGTGACTTCCCACTTCCTGTTGGAATGATTGTAAGTAAATCTTTTCGTGCAAGAAGTGTATCAACAGCTTCTTCTTGAAAAACCCTAAACTTACTATGTCCAAAAGTGGAATTTAGTACTTGAAACTTATCCATTTTTTACCACTTTTATTTGAAATAGTTGCCGTTCAGGCTCTACAAGATCTAGCTTACCTTTATATGTTGTAAGGCTTATAGAGTGTACTTCGTATTGTATTTTTGCATCATTTAATATTGTATTCATTAAAGATAGATGTTTTAGAGTTATTGCATTTATAAGCATGATACCATTAACATCTAGTCTTTCATAAAGGTATGGAAGTTTTTTTATCACCTCTTCTCCACCACCACCTACAAAAATTCTTTGTGGGTTTTCTTTTAGCTGTTCAAACATATCTTGGGCTTCACCTTCTAGAAGTTGTGTATCACATACAAAATGATTTGTTAGATTCTTTTTTATAAAATCTATTCTTTGTTGTTGTTTTTCAAAGAAAATTGTTTTTACTCTATATCTTGAATATGCTTCGATACCACAACTTCCACTACCAGCACCTATATCCCATAACAGTTGATTTGGTTCTAAATCAAGGTTTTGTAAACTTAATTGCCGTTTGTACTTTTTAGTTATCATACCTCGTTCAGTCTCAAAATCACTATCATCACTAAGTCCAGTTTTTAAAGGAAATAATCTTTTTATTAATAATACATAAGGTTGTTCCATATTAAAAGATTTATAACTCATATCAAATAGATTTATTTGTTCAATTATCTCATCTTTATAACCTAGTTTATATCCAATAGTTACTTCTATATCTTTAGGGTTTAAAAACTTTATAGCTTCTTGTACTTTTGGTATAGTAAGTTTATCACATAATATAAAAGTATAAGTATTAGTTAAAAACTTTGTCAAATCTATATTTGGTCTTCCATGTAAAGATAAGGCATCTATATCATTATCATTTATAAAAAGTTTTTCTTGCATATATACTTTACTAGAAGTATTATTTATGATTTGTACTTGTTCTTTTGGTAACTTTTTAGCTATTAAAATTCCTGCACTAAAGAAAAAAGGACTTCCTGTTACTACATAAAGAATATTTTCTTTATTATAGTTTTCTAAGATATATTCTCGTGCTGTTTTAAAAGCACCTTTTAGGATATGTTCTCCTGACTCTTTAAAGTTTTGATCACATATTATTTTGTCATATTTAGAAAAATCTAATTTGATATTATCAAAAGTATAGTCTCCCATACCATTTCCTATAATTGTTACCATCCTAATACCTCTTTTTGTTCTAATATTATAGCTTTTACATTTGAGTTTTTATGCCAAGCTTTTATTTGTTCGTTTGCTTTTATTGTTATCATCTTATAAAACTCATCTAATTTTCCAACAGATTCTAGTTCTTGAGATATCCCTTTTACAGTTAAAGTAGATTCAATATCCACTTCATATTCAAGTTCTTTTTTTATATCACTTTGAAGTTGTTTAAAATCTATAACTCCAAAACGATTGTGAGTATTTTTAAAACCTTGATAAACTTTAGTCATTTTACCAATTCCACATAAAAACACTACCTCTTTTACTTCTAAATTTGTAGCTATTTGTATTGAATCATATACAAAATTTCCTATTTCTATTATAGCTTCTTGGCTTGAATGTTCTTTTGCTACTTTTAAAGCAGAGTTACCAAGTGTAAAATACAAAGTTTTATATTCATTTTTATAAGCAAATTCTATCTCTGTTTTAACAGAATCAATATAAGCTGAACTTGATACTGGTTTTACTATTCCAGTAGTTCCAAGTATAGATATACCACCGATTACTCCCACTTTTGCATTTGCAGTTTGTTTTGCTATATTTTCACCATCTACTACACTTACACTACATTTTAAATCTAGGTTTTGTTTACCTTGTACTAACTTTTCAAAAGATTCAAATATAGCATTTAAAGGAGTTGGGTTAATAGCAGGAAAATTAGGTTTTATTTTAAACCTTTTTTTGTAACTACACCAACTCCAACACCAGCATATACAGATAAAGTACAAGTATCTTTCTTATAAACTTGAGGATTATGAGAGATACTATTAAGTTCTAAATCTTTTATATTTTCACTTATAGTTACAACTATTTCACAACCTTTTGTAACATCTAAATCATCATTATCCATCTTATTTGTTTTGGATATAGAAGTTTTATTTGTAACTAAAAAACAACTCAAGGCACTATTAAATATAATATATGTATGTGCTCCTGTTGTATAGCCTTTTTTTAGTTGTTTTTCAGACATTATTTTGATTTTACTCTAAACCTATAGCGTCTTTTACTTCATTTATTTTACTTTTTATATCATCTGTTGATAAATTATCTATAATTTCAATTGGTAGATGATAATAAATATGTTTATCTTCATATTCAAATTTTTTTATTTTTTCTTTAAAATGTTTTTTAAATGCTTCTAAATAAACAATATCTTCTTTTGATATTGCTATTGTTAAAGGAATAGTCGTTTTTTCCCAAAATTCATAATCTACACCAAACCATAAAATATCTTTTTTCTCTTTATTTTTTAAACAGAAACCATACTGTACTCGATCTTTATATGATTTAGTTTTTTGAGTGATTTGTTCTTGAATAATATCTACTTTTTTAAATAAGTCCATTATTATTATTGGTATACTTGTATTACTCATTTCTATATTCCTTTTACTTTTTATCAGGTCTATTTCATATTTATTAAAACTAAACTCTTCAGAATAAAACCAACGATAATCTAATATTTCACAAAAATCTTTTACATATTGAATGTCAGTTAAACCATTTTCTTTTAAACTTAAAATAAAGTCTTCCCAATATAAAATATTTTCTGAATTAATTTTATCTTCTAATTTTAAAAGTTTCGTATAGTTTTTTGGTAAAATAAAATATAAATCTTTTTTTGTTTGATTTTGTTTTTCCAAATATTGAATATATCCATCAGGTTGATTCTCAGTAAAATCAGTTGTAATTTCAATTTTTAATTCAAAAATATAATCTTTACCATCATATTCTAAAATTAAATCTCCTCTTCCAACTTTTTTATCTTCTTCCTCTTCCTTAAATCCAAAGTCTTTTTCAGTGTCAAAATTATCAAAAGATATACTATTTTTATTAATTATAAAATTGCTATTCTTTTCTTGTACAAAATCAATAAAATGATTCCTAAAGCTTTTATATTTCATAAGATTACATAGAGCTTCGGTAAGAGAAGTTTCATTTCTTATTAAATTAAAAAAAATATTTTCATATCTATTTGACAAAATTAACCTTTTTAATCATTGGGATACTCTTTTGGCTCACTCATAGGAATTTGTTCAAAATCCAAATCATCTATATTTTTATTTTCAGCTAGAGAAGTAAAAAGTTCTCGCCATTTAGTTTCATCATATTGATGAACATTTTTAATCCAAAGATTATTGTTATTTGGGTTTCCATTTACTCTAGTATTTTCATATATATTTGCAACACTTCTAAACCTACAAGCACCAAAACAACCTGTTCTTGATATTTTGATTCTATTTGCACCTTTTGCTAAATTCATATCTTTTAATAAATCTCTTAAATCAACCGATAGTTGATCTGTTTTATGTGCTTTTCCACATCTTTCATCGTGGCATAAAAATATTTGTGTTTTAAAGTGCATGATTGGTTTATTTGGGTCTAGTACTTTTGGTTTACACTCAAAGCCTTCAACCACTTCACTACCCATAAGGTTTACTTTTACATTACTCATGCTCTAGTTACCAACTCAAATCCAAAACCTGAAGTTTGATAAGGGATATTTGCTTTTAGTTCTTCTTTATTGTTTTCTTTTTGGTAAACAATATCCATAGTTCTATTCTCTTTTATATGTTTAGCTGAGATGATTGTGATATTTTCACCATTTAGTGTTGCGATATCACCTTTTTTCATTTTTTGTTCATCATCATAAAATCCACACATTTTAAGCTCCTATTTACCGTTATATTTTTCTTTTCCATCATAATCATGAATAAGTTTATATGTAGCATGTAAAGTTGCAACTGTCATAGTAGAACTTCCAAATCTTCCTTCCATAATAACAGCAGGTATATTAAAATGTTCACAAAACCTTTTCCCATAATCTTTTGACTCTACAACATTTACAAAACCTACAGGAAATAGTAAAAATGCTACATTTGAAAGATCAACTCCTTCATCTAGTAAAGTATTAATAGCAGCATAAATAAAAGTAGGGGCATTCCCACAAGCTAAGACCATAGGTTCATCTTTATGTTTTTTGATAGCTTCTACAACTGCTGCATAACTTCTTGTAGTTTTATTTTTCTCTGCCATTTCATAAGTAAAAGGCTCATTTATATAACAAACTACTTCATTTTCATATTTGTTTAAATAAAAATCACTAAGTCCAACTTTTATCATATTTACATCTACAATTATTTTTGCTTTATTTAAAAGTAATTGTTGAATTCTAGGAATTGCATCTTTAGTAAAACAAATATTTTCTAACACTTGCTCAAAACAAGTAGAAGTATGAATAAGTCTACTTATCACTTCTATTTGGTTTTCATCAAATTCTTTTGCCTTTGGAAACTCTTGAAGTTCTTCTTCAATCATCTCAAAAGACTTTACAGATATGTCTGCTCCTATATTTATAGGTGGTTGTTCTTGTTTAAACTCCATCATTTAGCTCCTTTTCCTCTCTTTACAAAATCAATAAATAAAGTCATATATTTTCTTACTTTTTCAACATTACCTTTTTGAATATGTTCATCTTCAAAATTTAAATTCTCAAAAGTATAAATAGTACCATCTTGACTTATCTCATCTGTTTTCATACCAATTTTTGGTCTCATATATATTTTAGTACTAGGTACTTCTTTACCAAGAAGAGGTATAATTTCAAATCTATTATCACCTAAACAAAGTGGTTTTTTCACTTTTGAAGAAGCATATGAAAAAGATGTGATACCCGCAATAACTTCAGTTTTTTTATAAAGTTTTTTATCTTCTTCTTTAATAATATCAAGTAAATAATAAACACTACTATAAACAGCTGCATCACCTAAAGTTACAAAAGATACACTTCCATATTCTTTTATACCTTGTGAAATAATACTAACTTGATATTCCCAATCTTTTTTCTTAAAGTTCATAGGGCTAGGAATAGGAATAATAGGTTTATCAAAACCATACTCATCCATCAAATTCTTTACAATTTTATAAGTGATTGATTTTGTAAAACTATTATCTTTACTTTTTGTAGGAACACATATAGCTCCACTAGTTTGTAAAGCTTTTAAAGCTTGTATAGTTACTAGTTCCCAATCAGCAGGCCCTAGTGAAACCATATATAATTTTGTTTTATTTTGTTTTTTTGTTTTTTCTTTAATGTCCAAGTTTTGTTATCTCTTCTTTTATGTTATTTATTATTATTTCTATTACAGTTGGTATTTCTAAAAGATTAAACTTTTCATCAGCTGTAATAGTTTTTACAATTTTTGATTTAAAATGTTCACCTAACTCATCAGAAATTTCAACCATATCTTTTATATAGTGATTTCCACTTACAAGTAACATTGGTACAACTTGTACTTTTTTTACACCATCTTTTTTCATCTTTGCTATAAGTTCATCTTTTATAGCAAAAAAAGGAAATGCTCCTTCTAGTGAACAGGTATAGTTAAAATCTCTTTTTTCTTCTAAATATTTAGCACTATATGCAACTGATTCAAGTCCACCCAGTTCTAACTTTGGAGAACCATGTATTACATATAAATTTGCTATATTTTTTTTAGATATCTTTTCATCAAGCTCTTTTAGAAATAGTGTTGTATCTTTTGTTCTAGTTAAAATTGCATTTGAAGCTCTTATATTTGAAAAAGAAAATTGTCTAAATCCTTCAACAGTTTTTTTCAATAACTCATGTTCACAAGTTGGAAAAAGATTAACAGAAGAGACTATAATATTTTTATATCCTAACATATCAGCATCTGCTAATGTTTGAGCAAGGTTTTTATAGTCATACCCTTTTTTTATAAGGTCATTTAGTACCATTCTTGAACTAACTGATATAAATACATCTATATCTTTAAATTCTTTTTCAATAATCTTTTTTAAATCTAAATATTTCTGTTGTTCTATTACTGAACCAAAAACAGAAAGAATTATCGCTTTATCTTTTTTGTAGTGCCTATATCGTTTCATTTTCTATTTCCTTTATAATTATATCTTATTTTCTAAATATTAACTATTTCTAAACCATTTTTAGTAAGTTTATAAAACTTATCAACAACTTTTTTAGCAAATTCGATATTATGAACTACTAAAACAATATTTCCATCAAATTTTTTTATTTTTTCTTCAACTAAATTTGTAAACTTTTCATCTAAATGGTTTGTTGGTTCATCTAATAAAAGTATCTTTGGACTATGTATAAATGTAGCACAAAGAGCAACTATTCTCTTTTGTCCACCTGAAAGTTTTACTGGCAATTTATCTTTTAAATCCTCTAAACCAAACTCTTCTAAAAGTTCTAAAGCTTTTTTCATTGATAGGTCTAAATCTTCGGTTTTATTATAAAGATTAAAAGCAATCTCTTCTAATACACTTGGTGCAATAAAACTATCATCACTATCTTGAAAAAGATAACCTATATTTGGGTAAATTTCTTTAAAATCTTTTTTAGAAACTATATCTTTATCTAAAATTCGTATATCTCCTTCATAAGGTATAAGTCCTAGTATGGTTCTAAGAAGTGTAGTTTTACCTACACCATTGTCTCCTATTATTGCTATTTTTTCATTTTCTTTTAAATCTAAATTTAGATTTGAAAAAAACTCTGTTTTTAAATTATTTAAAATAATAGACAAAAATCACTCCTATTATTGAACTAAGTAGTAAAATATCTTTATAGTTTACTACTATTTTTTTTGCAGGGAAAAGTTTATCATCTTTTGTCCTTAAAACTATCAAATCCTCAACCTTTTCCATTTTATTTACACTTATATATAACAGAAAACCTAGCATATCTGCATAGGTTTTAAAACTATCCATATTAAATTTTGCTTTAAATCCACGTATTTTAATTACACTTTTTAGTCTTATAGCTGTAGAAAAAAGTATCTCTATATATTTTACAGTAAAGAAAAATATCAATGAAAATTTATTTGATATTTTTAAATTATTCATCGCTTTATATAAAGAAAATCCATCAAAATTAAAACTAAGAGTAAATAAAAGAATTAAATTTGCTCTTATAAAAACTAATAAAGCTAACTCATACTTATCTTCTAATACAAGTATTAAAAAAGTGATAAAGATAAATAAATTTACTCTTATTATTTTTTTAAAAAGAATTTTAAAATCTATATCCAAAAATAAAAGTTGTACTACAATAGGTATAAAAAGTAAAAAATCTATCTCTTTTATAGTTGCTATAAATAGACTATAAATTAAAATAGAAATAAACCCTATAGAGGGGTTTATTTTTGTATTTTTCGTGCTACTAATTGCCATAATCCAAAGATTCCTAAAATATATCCAAGACCAACTAGCATCTTTTCTAAATTTGATTTATTTTTTTCTATCATACTTTGAATTTTTGTATTTTGTTTATTTAATTCACTTCTTATAATTTGCCTAATTTTTGTTTCATCTATATTATTCATAGTAGCATTTGAGCTATTCATCATTTCAGACTTTTCACTCATCTCATTACCTTCAATCTTCACATCAGCCCAATGTCCCATACCACCATCTATATGAACATCAAAAGGAGGTTTAATATCTACAGTTTTTTCAAAACTACCATCTTTACCTAACTTATCTTTGTAGATTTCAACTTCTTCTTTTTTCACAGTAAAATTACACCCTTTACAAGGATTTCCATCTCCAAAAAATGATTCTATAAAAAGCTCCCCATCTTCATAAGATGATGTTACGCTTAAAGAGTGTGCAAAAATCACAATAGGAATAAAAAACACTATTAAAACTCTCATATATTTAATCCTTTAATTTGATACTTTTGAAGTGTTTTAAATAAAAACACCATCATTACTCCCTCTACTAATGCCAAAGGTAAGTGTGCTAAAAAAGCTGTTTTAGCAACTGTTATAAATTCACCACTACTAAACATTAAAGCAACTGCAATACCAATTGAAGCTAAAACTATTGGTACAAAACCAATAATAAATGATGTAATAGCTGTTGGTAATCTATCTTTTAAAATTATAAATAAATAGTATCCTGACAATGCCCCAATACCTGTATTTAAAGTATTTACTGCAAGAGAACTAATACCACCAAATCCTATAAGCATAGCTTGTAAAAACAGTGCTATTAAAAGTGCTGTAAAACTATGCCAACCTAGCATAATTCCAATTACCCCTAACATCATAAAATGTACACTTGTAACCCCTATGGGTAAATGTACAGTAGAAATCACAAAGAATAATGCACTTAAAAGAGCAACCTTTGATATATCATGATGTTGAAGTTTTCTTATACTATTTATTACAAATGGAGCTAAAACTAAAGATGATGTAACAATAACACTTGTAGATAAAACTCCTTCACTTATATGCATACTATTATCCTATTTCATCTCTTTAGCTTCAACCCAAATAACAGCATCTTGGCTTAACTCTTTACCTTTATACTCTTTATCAGATCCTACACCTAAAGCACAAAATCCCCAAAACCCAGCCTTTGGTATTGAAAATGTAAATTCACCATCTTTATTTGCTTTTATTCCCATAGTTACAAATGAGTCTTGTGGTGCTTCTACTTTTGATTTTCCCATTGAGTTTGTTTTTAGATTTACATCTCTATTGATATATTCTACTTCTATCTCTGCATATGGTACTACTTTTCCATTTGATTTTACAATTCCTGTAAAACTTCCATGCTCCCAGATTGCATATGGTTTTGTTAGTGGTACTATTTCTGCTTTTAGTTTTAATTCACTATCCCAATCTGTTGGTGTTCCAGCAACATTAATTATAGTTTTTGTAATTTGTTGAATATAAATATCTTCATTTGCTTCATAATAAGGTGCTGGTTTCATTACAAGTACATGATCTCCCATTCTTCTTGCTTTATATTTTGAAGAATAAGCATGACCACTATTATGATTCCCTTTAAATGTTATCTCTTTTAGTGTTGACTTTAAATCTTTCTTTTTTTCTTTGTTTATTACATAAAACTCTTCTACTGGTGCAAATTCTTTTGAATCGTGTTGTTTCCCCATATCCATTGTATGTTCATCTGCAAATGGATGTGTAAATACATGTCTTAACTCTATTGTTTTACCTTTTGTTAAAGCTGTATTTGGTGTATATACCATCTGAAAGTGTGCTAATGCACTAGTAGCTAGTAGTGTACTACATAAAGTAGTTGTTAATATTTTTTTCATATAATTTTTTCCTTTTTTATATATAATAAATAATATATTATTATTCAACCTGAAATGTGTTTTATTATTTTGTTAAGTTTAATTAATTATTTAGATTGATTAAAAAAGGTGGAGAAGTTTTATATTCTTGATATTCAAAGGCTTTTAAATGGTACTGAAAATTACTATCTATTGTACATAGTTTATTTAAAGTTGAATACATAGCAATGATTGCTAATGAAAAGTATCGTTTACCATAACCTCTTAAATGTTTCATGAAAGGATTGTAGCCAAATATTATTTGTAATATACTTATATTTAGATACAATTGCTTTATGATAAATGAACAAATAATGTTAGGTGAAATAAACACTTTAAAAATAAATAGAATAACAGAACCCGGTATATATTTAGAAGCTTTAGATGAAGAGGTTGTATTACTACCAAATGCTTATGTAACAAATGATATGAAAGTAGATGATGAACTAGAAGTATTTATATACACAGATAGTGAAGATAGACTAGTTGCAACTACACAAAACCCTTATAGTATGAAAAATGAATTTTTATTTACAAGAGTTGTAGATGTTTTACCATTTGGAGCATTTGTTGATTGGGGTCTTCCAAAAGATCTTTTTGTACCAAGAAATAAACAAAAAACCCCTTTTAAAGAGGGTGAAAATAGAATAGTTAGAATTGTAGAAGATGAGGAAACAAAAAGACTTATTGGTATAGAAAAAATAACTTCATACTTAGATAGTGATACTTCAAAACTCTCACAAAATGAAAAAGTAGAGATACTACTTTTTGCAAAAACACCTATGGGTTATAAAGTAATCATAAATGATACCTATGAAGGTATGATTTATAGTAATGAAATATTTACTAAAGTATTTGTAGGAGATAGACTAGAAGCTTATATAAAAAATATACGAGAAGATAAAAAAGTTGATGTATCTTTACAACCTATTGGTAAAACAAATGCTACAGATGTAAATAGTCAAAAAGTTTTAGATTTATTAACACAAAACTATAATGAATTACCATATAACTATAAAACAGATGCAGATATAATTAAAGATTTTTTTGAAATGAGTAAAAAATCTTATAAAAGAGCATTGACAACTTTAGTTGATGCTGGTAGTATATCTATAGATGAAAAAGGTATAAAAAAACTATAAAATGAAAAAAATTATTCTTTTATTAATGATAATAGGATCATTACTTTACGCAAAATCAAACTTAACACCTGAAGTAAAAGCACTATTAAAAAGTGCAAAGTCAAATTTAAAAGGTGTTCATGCTCAAAAACTAAATAAACTAATGTTAAAAGAAAAAGTGATTTTAATAGATATTAGAGATGAAAAAGAATGGGCAAAAGGTGTTATAAAATCTGATAATTTAATTAAAATCTCAAGAGGACTTTTAGAACTAAACTACCCTGAATTAATTTTAAAAGATTATACTAAAAATGATTTTTTTGTAGTATATTGTGGTCTTGGACCTCGTTCTATATTTGCGGCACAAAGATTAAAAGAATTAGGTTTTAAAAATGTATCATACTTAAAAGGTGGTATAAAAAACTGGGAAAGACAAGGTTATCCAATTTCAAAATAATATATTAAATAACTCTAATTGTTTAATATAGCTTTTTGTACTTGTATAGCTTGATAGTGTTCTTTTACATCGTGACATCTCACAATAGAAGCACCTCTTTTGATACTATCAAGATGAATAGCTAAAGTTCCAGCTAATCTTTCTTCTGTTACTGTTGGTACAATTTTATCTATCATAGATTTTCTACTAGCACCTATTAATACTTCATATCCAAAATGTTTAAAGTGTTCCATATTTTTAAGTAAAGTAAGATTATGTTCAAGAGTTTTACCAAAACCAATACCAACATCTAAAATAATATTTTTTATACCAAAATCTTTTGCTTTTTTAATTTGTTCTTTAAAAAAGTTATCTATCTCAACCATAACATCATCATAAGTTGGATTTTGTTGCATATCCTTTGGCTTTCCTTGCATATGCATTATAACAACCGTAGCATCATATTTAGCACTTATTTTTGCAACTTCATCATTTACTAGGCCTGTTACATCATTTACTATTTTAAAACCTGATTTTAAAGCATACTCAATAACACTTGGAGTATAACTATCTATACTAAATGTAACTTTTTCATATAACTTTTCTTTAGCAATTACATCACAAATAGGTTTTATACGATTTAGCTCTTCATCTTCACTAACCGCATCACTTCCAGGTCTAGTTGAAACTCCACCAATATCAATGATATCTGCACCATCTTTTATCATAGAACTAATCTTAGCAATAGCATCATCACCTGTAAATCTGCTCTCTTTAAAAAAGCTATCATCATTGGCATTAATAATTCCCATGATTTTTGTTTTATAATTTGGTTGATTTACAAATGATTTTAATTCTTGTGCTAAAGCTTTTAAACCAAAAGGTTGAGCTAATTCTTTTTTACTAAGTGTTTCAAAGTGTTTTGTTGTACCAATAAGTATAACATCTACATATTTTTCTTTAGCAACTATAGTTCCTCTAGGTACAGCTAAATCAGCACCTATAGATAAAGCATCTTGTTTTAAAATATTTGCAGCACCTACGTGGATATTTTTTATATAAAGTAGATGTGATTTTGATTTTTTAGACATAATCTTTGAACCGCTTTGTTCACTTCCTATAGTTTGGAAAAGTTCAAAAGCTTCATCTATATGACTTGAATTATCTAATTTATAAAATTCCATTTTACCTATGTGTTTTATTCATTAGATTTAAAAGTAGGGTAGTTAGTACATTTATAGGTCTTGAGTTAAGTTCAAGTAACTTCATAGCACTACTAAAACTATGTAGTTCCTTTTCATTTAGTCTAATATTATTTTTATTAATTGAATACATAATAGACTCAACAATCTCTTTTGCTTCACCTTTTGATACTCTTTGATTTTCTTTTAAATAAGAGTAAATATCTTTTAATTCCAATCTTGATAAATCTAATTGAAATTCATTTAGCATTTTTTTAGTTTTTTGATACTTTACTTCAACTCTTGAAAGAATAGTAGGTAAAATAGAGTTTTTTGATATAGTTACTATTATAAATACTATATTTTTGGGTGGTTCTTCTAGTACTTTTAAAAGTGAATTTTGAGCTTCTACTCGAAAAGAATCTCCACAAAGAAATATATATTTTGTTTCACTTGTAGCAATATATGCTTCTTTTATGGTTTTTTGTGCTTGAAGAAGTAAAAACTCATTTTTACCTTCCTCTTCGTTTCTTATGATTCTTATTGAGTGTTTTGGTAATTTACTAGATAATTCTTCAACAGTTTTATCAATATCATTAATTATAAAAAGTGTCGATTTTGTTATCATTTCAGTACATCTATTTGGGCACAAAGAACTGCGTCCAAAGTTTTATCAAAAAGTCTATACATATTAAGGAGTCTTATATCTAAAGCTTCATCATTACTATCAAGATAAAAGCTATTTGATAACTCTTCATCCATCAACCATAAAAAAGGTTGTTTTGACATTTTTGCCAAAGTTGCTCTTTTACTTCTACTTTTACCGATATACCAAAAGAAATATCCATTTGGGAAAGAGTTTTCAAGCATATCATGAATAAGTTGTATATCATTTTCTGTTTTTATATTATCGATATTTGAATGAAAAGAGTTAAAAGCATAAAAAGGAAAATATGGACGTGAGAGTTTTTTATTATTTACCTTAGCTAAAATATATTTCATAAACCAATCATACTCATCATCAGTGATGATTAATACCGATTTATTTTTATCAATAATATTAGTAATTGTTTGAGATACTAAAGGAAGCCAATCAAACTTCCTCTCTTCCATCCAAGCTCCTAAAAGCTTGTCACTTCGTATAGTATCTACAGTCCAATTTGTAAATTCTTGCAAATTCTAACCCTATTTATCTAATTCATACGCATCATGTAAGCTTCTTACAGCTAACTCTGCATATTTCTCTTCAATAATCATAGATATTTTTATCTCACTTGTACTTATAATTCTTATATTAATATTGCTATTTGCTAAAGCACTAAAAGCTTTAGAAGCAACACCAGTATGAGATTTCATACCAACACCAACAATTGATACCTTACAAATATCCTCTTTATAGTCTATAGCTTCTGTATCATCTTTGAATTTTTCCATTACTGATTTTACTTTTTCTAAATCAGGTGTAGGAACAGTAAAGTCAAGATTTGTTTTACTATCCATACCAACAGTTTGTACAATCATATCCACATTTATATTTGCATCTGCTAATGCTGTAAAAATTGATGAAGCAATTCCAGGCTTATCAACAACCCCATACATACCAACTCTTACTTGATTTCTATCCAATGCAATACCACTAACTACTGGTGCTTCCATAATATTTTCTTCCTTTGTTATTAATGTTCCTTCAATTTCTGGGCTAAAACTACTTCTTGATACTAAATTTACATTTAGTTTTTTAGCCATCTCAACAGATCTGTTTTGTAATACCTTAGCTCCTAAACTAGCTAATTCTAACATCTCATCATAAGATATTTTCTCTAGTTTTGTTGCTTTTGGTTCTATTCTAGGGTCAGTTGTGTATATACCATCTACATCTGTGTATATCTCACATACATCAGCTTCTAAAGCACCAGCTAGAGCAACAGCAGTCAAGTCACTACCACCTCGTCCAAGGGTTGTTACTCTTGAAGTATTACTATTGATACCTTGAAAACCTGCAACAACTATAATTTTACCTTCTTTTATGGCATTTTTCATATTTGTTGTATCTATATTTTCAATTCTAGCTTTTGTATGCTCTGTATTTGTTTTTATTCCAGCTTCTCTTCCACTCATAGAGGTTGTTTTATAACCTTGTTCGTTTAGAGCTATAGAAAGTAATGCTGAAGTCACTCTCTCTCCTGAACTAAGTAACATATCCATCTCTGATTCATTTGGACTTTTACTAAAAGTTTCTGCATATTCTATAAGTTTATTTGTTTCACCACTCATAGCACTTACTACTGCAACTATATCATCACCTTCATCTCTAAGCTTTTTGATAATATTAGCTACATTTTGTATTCTATCTAAAGTACCTACACTAGTACCACCAAATTTTAACACCTTAAGCATTCTTATATATATCCTTCTTTCTTGAAATATTTTAAAACTTTCTTATATACTGTTCTTTTAAAAAAAGTAATATAATCATTTAGTTTTTCTGTTTTTACAAATTTATATTGACTAAACTCTGGTATTTTTGTTTTTATGTCAATTTTTGCACCTTTTCTAAGTTTAACTAAAAAGTATCTTTGAGTTTGTCCATCGTATGGAGCCATTCTGTGTGCAACAGAAGGAGGGAAGTCATAGCTAACCCATTGTGGAAACTCTGCAACTATATCAACTGCATCTGTACCAATCTCTTCTTTTAGTTCTCTAAATAACGCATCTTTAGGGCTTTCACCTTTATCAATACCACCTTGTGGAAATTGCCATGCATCTTGAACATCTATCCGGGAAGCTATAAATATTTCACATCTAGCTGGATAAGCTGAAGATAAAACAATTGCTGCTACATTGGGTCTATAGTTTTTTTTAGAGGAATTAACACTTTGATCAAAGTCGTTTTTATCTTCCATTAAATAATTTACCTTATAATTTTAAGCCATATCAATCACGTTGATAATATAAATGGATAATAGCACAAGGATACTTTGAATATGCTTTTATATATACATATACCATTTTGTGATAGCAAGTGTCATTACTGTGCTTTTAACTCATATACAAGCCTTCATAGCTTAAGAGACCAATACATTGAAGCATTAAAAAAACAACTAAAATATGAGCTAGAAAAACAACTTAATAGCAATGATAATTCTACTAAAAACAAAAAAATAGAAACCATATTTATTGGTGGAGGAACTCCAAGTACAATTGATGCAAAAAAGTATGAAGAGATACTAGAAATAGTTAAACCATATTTCTTACATAGTAATATAGAAATAACAATAGAAGCCAATCCAAACTCAGCTAATAGTGTATGGCTAAAAAAACATCTATAATGTAGGTATAAACCGTATAAGTTTTGGTGTTCAAAGCTTTGATAATGATAAACTTAATTTTTTAGGAAGAAATCATAACAAAATCCAAGCAATTAACGCTATAAATGAAGCTTTTAAAAATAGGTTTTGTAAATATCAATTGTGACATTATATATGATACAAAGTGTGATAACAAGGCCTTAATAGATACTGATTTAGATATTATCAAAAATTTACCAGTAAACCATATAAGTGCTTATAGTTTAACAATAGAAGAAGGTACAAAATTTTTCAATAAAAGTAATGTAAAAATTGAAGATGAAAATATGGCAAAATATATTTTTGAAAAACTAAACTCTTTTGGTTTTTCTCAATATGAGATATCTAATTTTGCAAAAAACAAAGATGCAAGAAGTAAACATAATATTGGATACTGGGAATATAAAGAATACTTAGGAATAGGAAGTGGTGCTGTTGGTTGTATAGATTCAAAAAGAACTTACACAAATAACGATGTTATACAATATATTCAAAACCCTATAGAATACACACAAATGGAAACTCTATCAAAAGAAGATATACTAGTTGAAAAAACACTTCTTGGCTTTCGTAGTACTGTAGGGGTTGATATAAAACAATTCAATAAACAAACTTTAGAAAAAATAGAACAATTACTTCAATCAAATAAAATATATAAACAAAATGAAAAAATTCATTCAAATGATTTTATGATAGCAGATGAATTAACACTATTTCTAGATATCTAACAAGAATAAACTAAAAAATTATTTTTAAAAAAGAAATACTTTAAATAGACATATAATAAAGGCTTATAAAAGTATTTTTTATTTTTATTTTTTTAAAGAATCTTGAAAAAGTCTCCAAAAAAGAGTATCATACAAAAATGAAAGATACCATTCAACCTAACTTTACCCATAGATATGAAATAATGACTCAAATTAAAAAAGAGTTAGAAAATAACAAATCAAAAAAAGTTTTATTTTTATCTGCAACAAGAGGAATAGGTAAGAGTAGATTATCAAAAGAGGTATTAGATAAAATAAAAAATACAACTGCCCAAGTAGTATTTTCTATAAATAGAAATAAAGAGATTACCACAAAGGGAAGCCTCTTAGTACTACAAATAGCTAAAAGTATAAATTCAAACTCTAGCAAATATAAAATTCCATCATTTGAACAATATCTAAAATC
>LLEK01000029.1_pt1 | contig 31326 bp, 33 predicted proteins | sample 595821 | NCBI WGS metagenome assembly LLEK01 (sample SAMN02919311, study PRJNA255460) | bioreactor metagenome | biome: chemostat; feature: culture 2011_25.1; material: sediment; isolation source: day79 25degC chemostat 2011 inoculated with Wadden Sea sediment taken from... | place: Germany: Bremen ...
GAATGGACAAGTCCAAAAGTCAACCAAGCCGCCCCATATATGAGATGATGCTCAAACATCCACCCAGTTTGGGTCAGAGATACCCGTCTGTCAACAACCGGGGATCAGAGCATTTTTTCAAAGTACGCGATGGTTTTTTTCAATCCATCTTCCAAGGCAATGCTCGGATTCCAGCCCAGATGATTTTGCGCCTTATCAATAATGGGTTTACGCTGCATCGGATCATCCACTGGTAGGTCTTCAAACGTCAAGGTCGACTTTGACCCAATCATTTCAATGACTTTTTCCGCCAGTTCCCGGATTGTAAATTCGCCGGGATTGCCCAAATTGATCGGTCCGGTAATCTCATCCGGTGCCGCCATTAAACGCACAAATCCGTCGATCAAATCTTCGCAATAACAGAAAGAGCGTGTCTGTGCCCCATCCCCATAAATGGTGATCGGTTCATTGCGTAACGCCTGCATGATAAAGTTGGACACCACGCGCCCATCATTAGGATGCATGCGCGGACCATAGGTATTGAAAATACGGGCTACCCGAATGTTGACCCCGTGCTGACGGTGATAATCGAAAAACAACGTTTCCGCACACCGCTTGCCTTCGTCATAACAAGCACGCGGTCCAATGGGATTAACATTGCCGCGATATTCTTCCGGTTGAGGATGAATTTCAGGATCTCCGTACACTTCGCTGGTGGACGCTTGAAAAACCTTGGCCCCCACACGTTTGGCCAACCCCAGAACATTAATCGCCCCATGCACACTGGTTTTGGTCGTCTGCACCGGGTCATGCTGATAATGGATCGGGGACGCCGGACATGCCAAGTTGTAAATTTCATCCACTTCCACATAAAGCGGAAACGTAATATCGTGGCGCATCAATTCAAAATAAGGGTTATCCAGCAAATGACGGATATTATCTTTGCTGCCAGTAAAAAAGTTATCGGCGCAAATAACGTCGTGGCCTTCTTTCAATAAACGTTCACACAGATGCGAACCCAGAAAGCCTGCCCCACCGGTAACCAAAATCCGTTTACGCATATGCACGAGCTGAATCTCCCCTTTAAAGACTGCCGAACCATGTAACATATCCAGCTTCAAAAAACATAGAGCATTTTAATTTTTTATGAAGTGTTTTATCTCTATGATACATTTAAGGATAAATTGGGTTTCTACGCTGGGACAGACGAAAGAAAATGGCAGAAAATTTAAGCGATGCACAGTTGATGCGGGCCATCCGGGCAGAAACCAACAGCCCGGAAAATAAACTGCTGGAAAATATGCAGATCTTGGAAAAAAAACCCACAGGCCTGTGCGCAGTTCATCTTCATTTGTCTCAATTACAGCGTACCAATCGAAAACCCGATTATATTCGCATTGCTGAGCGTTGTTTCGATCCTATAACGATCACCCATATGTCAGACCTGTTCGTTCTGGCCAACTTTGACATTGTCCTGAGCTGTCAAAACAGCCGCGTGGAAGAGATCGACCGGGCCTTATCCTCTATTCGCAATATGTTTCGCGCCGACCCCTTAATCGAACGGCGCGATATCAGCGGGGAAGAGGCTTTTTGTACATGGTACGACCTTGAAGAAGACTTTGAATATTTCAAGGAAGCCGTTGTTTCCAGCATTTTATCGGCCAAACGTCAATCACTGGATAAAAACGTCGCTTCTATGGATGACGAAAAACTGACACCGAAAAATCTGGATAAACTGGCCCATACCTTTCGAAAACTGGATGCCCGTCCCTTGATGCGCCACCAAAGCGCCGTTCAGGTGGGAACAAACGGACAAGGTCAGCTTCTGTTTCGGGAATATTATGTGTCCATCGCCGATTTGCGCAAAATTGTTGCCCCGGATGTGGACCTGCTGGCGGACCGGTGGTTATTTCAATATCTCACCACGATTTTGGATCAACGTGTCCTGCATATGCTGCGCAGTCAAACGATGGATGATTTACCGAAAAATATCAGCCTGAACCTGAATATCCAAACCATCCATACCAAAGACTTTCAACTGTTCGACCATTTTGTCGGCGAAAATGCTCATCGTTTTATTATCGAATTTCAACCCGTTGATGTTTTCAGCGATATCTTTGCTTATGAACAAGTGCGCGATATGCTGCAAACCCGTGGCTATAAGGTCTTGATTGACAGTCTGCAGCCCTTGGTCTTGGATTACTTCGATCCTTCCAAACTGAAAGCCGATTTTTATAAAATTGCCTGGGGTGACCGGCTCGGTGCCTCCGCAACGCAGGAAGGGCGCGGGGAAATGCGCGAATTGATCCAGAGCATTGGGGCTGCCAACGTTATTATCTCGTTGGTTGATAGTGAAGATGCTGTCAAATTCGGTTTGCAATTGGGCGTCCAGCGCTTTCAGGGCTTCTTCGTTGATCGGCTGGTGGAAGCCATGACCCAAAAAACGGCTGCAGCCATGAGGGGGGCGTAAACCATGCAAACCCAAAATCAGGAAAACCTGTTCTACGATTATATCCGTCGCCTTGAACACCACCGTCAAGGCCGTGAAATGGTGCATTTCCACCTGTCCAAGCTGCGCCCCTTCAACCGACGCGAACATCATATTCGCGTTGCCGCCGATGCCTTTGAAGGGATGGTGAAGGATCTGCTTGGACAAATCTTCGTCTTTAAAAATGCCGATATTATCTTTGTCTTTAAAACCGAAGCAATGGGACAAGTTGAACAAGCCATTGAAAAAGTCAAATTCCTGTTCGGCGATGACCCCTTATTGGAAGAAAGCGGACCGGACGGCAAGGATTTTAACAGCTGGTACGATGTTGAAGCCGACTATGAAGACATTGTCGCAATGGCCCGTGATCTGGTGGAAAAGGATAAAAACGCCCGCGCTGCAATGGGCGGTAGTGTCGATATCAAAACCGCCCTGCTGGCCAAACAAGAAGCCGGCGAACGCATGACACCACGTATCCTGGATCGCGTGATCGAGGCCTTGAAAGCTGCCGATCTAACCAATATGGTGCGTCGCCAATATGTCTGTAGTGTCGAAGGGCCGCAACTGGTCCCCACGGCACGTTTTAGCGAATTATTCATTTCAATCAGTGACTTGCGTGAAACTCTTCTGCCTGGTGTCAATCTGACATCTTCACCTTGGTTGTTCCAGCATTTGACCGAAACATTGGACCGGCGCGTTCTTTCCCTGCTCAGTAAGACCGAAGATCGCGATATTACCGGTGATATCAGCATCAATTTGAACGTTGCAACCCTGCTGTCCACCGAATTTATGCGCTTTGATGAAAATGTCATTGCCGCCATGCGGGGCAATATCGTTTTGGAACTGCAACATCTTGATATTTTCAGCGACTTGAACGCCTACCTTTTTGCGCGCGAGTATGTCAAAGAACGAGGCTATCATATCTGCATTGATGGGGTGAATTACAAAACATTACCCTTTATTGACCGCGAACGTCTGGGCGCAGATATGATCAAACTGATCTGGTCACCCGACATTATCCACGGTGGGCATGATTTGTCAGATAAGGTCATTCGACAGATCATGTTAACAGGAGCCAAGCAGATTATCCTCAGCCGTTGTGATAGTGAAGAAGCCGTCGAATTCGGGCGCAACAATGGAATCGAATTATTTCAAGGACGCCATGTTGAAGCCTTGATCGCAGAAGAAGCCCGTCGTAAAAATATGCGCACCCTGAAAAAACGGGCGGCTGCACACGACAAAATGAATTTGAAAAAACGCTCTCTGAGCAAACGGACCTAGATAAGGCAACTATGGAAAAGATACTGATCAGCGCCTGCCTATTTGGCGAAAAAGTCCGTTATGATGGGGGCGATACCCTGATTGATGATCCCATCATGGCACAATGGAAAAAAGAAGATCGTTTTATTGTTCTTTGTCCAGAAGTCGCCGGTGGTTTACCTGTCCCACGTAAACCCTGCGAACGAGACCTTAAAACAGGGCAAGTTATCAGTCAGGATGGTGAAGATTTTACCGAGGCCTTTCATCAAGGTGCATCAATTGCGCTTAATTTGGCAAGAAAACACAATATTCGATATGCTTTGCTCAAAGAACGTAGCCCGTCATGTGGCGTTAACCTGATCTATGACGGAACCTTCACATCCAATAAGATCAAAGGATTAGGCGTTGTTGCCAAGCTATTGAAAGAAAATGGTATAAATATATATAGCGAATTCGATCTTGATCAACTCAAGTCCGATCTCCACGAAAAATAACATTATGTTCGCGATTTCCTCCCTTGTCCCCTTCGACAGTTACAATCCGCTATGGTTGTTGCTTTGTGCCTTGGCTTTGGATGCTTACGTCGGGGATATGAACCGATTATTTCAGGTCATCAAACATCCCGTGGTCTGGATCGGAGAATTGATCGCCTTTCTCGATCAAAAATTAAACCGAGAAAACCGTTCCGAAGTCAACCGCACCATCCGCGGGGCGGTGGTTGTTGTCTTCATGGTTTCCCTTTGTTTCGTCATTGGCCTTGGCGTCACATGGTTTGGGCAAAACTATCCTTTTGGCTGGATCCTTGAATTGTTCCTGACCATTGCCCTTATCGCGCAACGCAGCCTGTTTACCTATGTACGACGGGTCGCCATTGCGTTAAATGAACACGGGATTTCAGGGGGGCGCGAAGCTGTCAGCCATATTGTCGGGCGCGACCCTGATCAACTGGATCAACACGGCGTTGCACGCGCTGCGATTGAATCGTTGGCTGAAAATTTCGGCGACGGCGTTGTCGCCCCCGTGTTCTGGTACGTTCTTTTCGGATTTCCCGGTCTGTTGGTTTACAAGGCTGTAAATACAATGGATTCTATGATCGGTCATAAAACAGACCGCCACAAATCCTTTGGCTTTTGCGCCGCACGGTTGGACGATGTCCTCAACCTTATTCCTGCGCGCCTTGCCGGCTTCTGGATTTTCTTTGGCTCCTTCTTTTTACCGACCTCCAGCCCATTCAAGGGCTTGAAAACCATGTTTCGCGATGCCCGTAAACATCGTTCCCCCAACGCGGGTTGGCCAGAAGGTGCAATGGCCGGAGCGTTGGATATTTCCTTGGCTGGACCGCGCAAATATCGTGAAGGTCAAGCCAATGATCCGTGGATCGGCGATGGTCGGGCCCGTGTCCTGTCCAAAGATATCAAACGCGCCTTACAGGTTTATGTCGCGGCTTGCCTCGTCAACGCCAGCGCGATTGCTTTGCTTTGCTTGCTCTAAACCTCCTTTACGATTGCGAAATCTTTGCAGACTCCTATATTGAGGAAACCGTTTCTTAAAAAAAGGGAAGGACCCCCCATGTCAGACGAAGATCTGGAAAAACACGCCAGTAAAACTGGCAAAAAAGAAAGCTGCCCGCGACCGTATGATGGAAAAAAAGATCGATGAAAAAGGTCTTGTCATCGTCCATACCGGCAAAGGTAAAGGTAAATCCTCTTCTGCATTCGGCATGGCATTACGTTGTGTTGGACACGGATTTAAAGTCGGCGTGATCCAGTTTATCAAAGGGGCGTGGGATACGGCAGAACGCCGCGTCTTTGAAGGATTCCCTGATCAAGTCACCTTCAAAGCAATGGGTGAAGGTTTCACATGGGAAACACAGGATAAAGAACGCGATATTGCCGCTGCCCAAAAAGCATGGGCCGCCGCCAAGGAAATGATTATGTCGGGCGATTACCGCATGGTTATTCTGGATGAAATCAACGTGGCCATCCGATATGAATATGTCAGCGAAGACGACGTTCTGGATTGCTTGGCAAACCGCCCCGATATGGTGCATGTCGTGCTGACGGGTCGCCATGCCTCCGATACATTGTTGGATGCAGCTGAACTGGCAACCGAGATGACGTTACTTAAACATCCGTTTCGAAGTGGCATCAAAGCGCAGCCCGGTGTGGAATTTTAGGACTTTCTTCAGACTTAATGCGCATAATCGGCAACAACGCTCTTATTTCAAAGGATAGATGCCATGAAACGCTTTCTGGCGATTGCATTTGCGGTCTTCACCCTTCTTCCCTTCCACAAAGCACAAGCCGTGGATCAGGACGCCATTCAGATTTTGTTGGAATCCGAAGCAACGGCGCGCCATGTTCTCGGCTCTAAACAATATCCCGACCTGAACAACGCGTTTGATAAAGCAGTCGGAGTCATCATTGTGCCGCGCCTGCTCAAAGGTGGCTTTATTGTTGGTGGTGAATACGGCAATGCGGTTTTACTGTCTAAAAAACCCAATGGCAACTGGAGCTACCCGGCTTTTTATACTATCGGTGGCGGCAGTGTCGGTTTCCAGATCGGCCTAAAAGACAGCCAAATGATCCTCGTCATTCGCACACACGCCGGGATGGAAGCCATTTTGGCCGACCAGTTTAAAGTCGGTGCCGAAGCCGGGATCGTTGTCGGGACTTTTGGCGGCAGTGTCGAAGGGGCCTCAACAACAGCTGTTGGTGCAGATATTCTGGCCTTTTCCCTTGATCGCGGCCTTTTTGGCGGTGGTGCACTAGAAGGATCCATTTTCGCCAAACGTGCCGACTTGAACCAGTCCTTTTATGCACAAGCCATTGAACCACGCGATATTGTCATTGAAGGAAAAGTCAGTAATCCGGCAGCGGATAATTTACGATCCACTTTGGCGGCGCTTGCCAGTAAATAAAGAGAATATTCATGCAGAAGCCTGTCAAAGCCCTTATGTTTCAAGGGACCGGATCAGATGTGGGAAAATCCCTATTGGTTGCCGGACTGTGTCGGGCTTTTGTCAAACGGGGTATGAAAGTCGCCCCGTTTAAACCTCAAAATATGTCCAACAACGCCGCCGTCACCCCTGATGGCGGTGAAATTGGTCGCGCCCAAGCCTTGCAAGCGCGTGCCTGTGGGCTGAACCTCAGCGTCCATATGAACCCGGTTTTATTAAAACCACAAAGCGACGTCGGGTCTCAGGTCGTTGTACAGGGCAACGTTATCGGCAATGCAACAGCGCGTGACTATACTGCCTTGAAACCAAGCTTGATGCCAAAAGTCTTGGAAAGTTTTCACAAACTGGCGCAAGATTGTGATCTTATTTTGGTCGAAGGCGCCGGCAGTGCCGCCGAAGTCAATTTGCGCAAAAGCGATATTGCCAATATGGGATTTGCCGAAGCCGCCGACATCCCTGTCATCCTCATCGGGGATATTGATCGCGGCGGTGTCATTGCCTCCATCGTCGGGACACAAACCCTGTTGCAAGGCAACGAACGCGCCCGCATCAAAGGCTATTTGATCAACAAGTTTCGCGGGGATGTCAGCCTGTTTACCTCTGCCCTTGATATCATTAAAGACAAGGCTGATCTTGATAGTTTCGGTATCGTTCCTTTCTTTGGCAAGGCCCGCCTTCTCCCCGATGAAGACGCCATGAGCCTTGATAACCGCAAAAAAGAAACAGATCAAAAATCGATTAAAATTGCAGTACCACGCTTTGCCCGCATTGCTAATTTTGATGATCTCGACCCCTTGCGGGCCGAACCCGATGTTCAGGTTGAAATCGTTGAAGCCGGAAATGCCCTGCCCGGTGATAGTGACATTATCTTACTACCCGGATCCAAGGCCACCTTGGCCGATCTTGCTTTTGTGCGCGAACAAGGCTGGGATATTGATATCAAAGCTCATGTGCGTCGGGGTGGGCATGTGGTCGGCTTATGCGGAGGCTATCAAATGTTGGGGAACACAGTGCGTGACCCTGACGGTATCGAAGGCCATATCAAGGAATTACCCGGTCTTGGCCTGCTGGATATGGAAACGACCTTGTGCGGTCCCAAGACTTTGCGTGAAGTCACAGGTCATTGCAAAACCAACGGTCTTGCTGTTCATGGTTATGAAATGCATATGGGGGTTTCAAACGGCCCGGCCCGGCAAAACTCATGGCTGGACTTAAACGGACAAGACGAAGGCGCCATTAGCGATAACGCATTGATCATGGGTAGTTATCTGCATGGCCTGTTCAATGCAGACGAATTTCGCCACGCTTTTCTAGGGGACATTCGCAAGGGACGACAGGCCGGTTTGCGCTATGATCAACAGATTGATGATATTTTGGATGAATTGGCTGCCCATTTGGAAACCTACTGCGATCTGGACGGATTGCTGGCATTGGCCCAAAAAACATGATCCATATCCGCTTGTTTGAAACAGAGGATTGCGATGCCATGATCACCCTGTTCCAACGCAGTGTCCATGAAGTCGCCTGCCAACATTATAACCAGGACCAACTTGCCGCCTGGGCACCTAAAGAAATTGACCGGGAAAGCTGGTTAAAACGCTGTTTATCGCGCCCGACCTGGTTGGCATGGGACGGTGACATACTTGCCGGGTTCATCGATTTGGAAGCAGACGGGCATCTGGATCTTCTGTATGTTTCCCCGGATTATCAGGGACAAGGCGTTGCAAAAGCCTTGTATCACGAGGTTGAAAAGCAGGCGCGGTGCAATAAAAACAAATCCATCTTTGTCGAAGCCAGTCTCAGCGCCCGTCTTTTTTTTGAAAAACAAGGGTTTCACGTTCAAACCCGCCAAACGGTTGAACGCAATGGGGAAACTTTCATCAATTTTAAAATGGAAAAGTCCCTTTAAATCGGGCCTTGTTTACTGTTCCACCATGTTGGTTTGCGATTGACGCCCTCTAATAAATCGCGCCCGCGTTCAACATTCATAACATGACCCGGTATTTTAAAATATTTCTGTATAAAATTAGAAACATGGGCTTCACTGAGGTTTTGCAGGGTTGCCAAAACATCGTCTGACAGTTCCCCCCGATCAAAAATCGCCTGCTCCGCTGTTTCGTCATCCCCATAAACACGAATAATCGTAATCATGGTATGGTCGTTGATCTTCGCTCCCTTATTTTCCAAAAGGCGCAAAACAGGCTCCTTACGGCCCATTGAAACAATCCGGCGACAGACTTGGGCCGAGACATTATGGCGCTCGGCAATTGCCAGCATTTTATCCACAACGCCGGTTTTTAAAACATCTTCCAGAAAACGATCTTCCAGAACCGGAGATAATTTTAAAACCGGTAAGCTGATCGCAGAAATATCGCGTGCAAGCTTATGAGCCAGTTCAACCGGCAAATGCGGCGATGTTCCAACCGCCACAGCAATAGAAAGTCGTACAGATTCGACTTCATCATCAATCAGGTTGGCAATAATTTCCTCAGCCAGATAGCGTTCGCGTTCATTTAAACCGTTATGATCAAAGATATGCGCCATGTCATTGGCAAGCCCACACCGTTGCGCAGAATCCATATGTTCCTGCGCATTTAAAACGTAATGCTGCAAATTATGCCGGACGGTCTCAAACATAAGGACCATCTTATACCTCAAAAAACAATGTATGACGAGAGGCTTATATTATAACGCAATAAAGCACTATAACATGTGACCAATCGCACAAGTACTCAGGTTTTATTAACCTTTAAAAGCGGTTATACCCTTTACTCAGCATAAAATGGATTGCCTGCGCCACATTATCCCAATGGCTTTGTTTGGCTTTTTCTATCGCCTGATCAAAGCCAAATGCATTGACCAACAGTTTTGCCAACTCGTTGGTACGGGTTTCATGGCCGGGGTGGGTATAGCGGTTCTTGCGCGCGATTGTGAGTGTTCTATTCATAATCATTCCCTCATCTGCAAAATGAAAACGGAACCTGCTTGTTATTTTTATTGATATAGGAACGTTTCGATTCTGTTTCAATACCCACGAATATAACGAGTCGCAAAAAAAGCCCCATCTTGTAAATGGAGCTTTTTCATTTTAATTTTCGCCTGAGCGGTCTTAGGCAACGCCGCGATAGTCGTCTTGCATAAAGCGGAGTTCCTCTGCCACATTAAACAGTTGGAATTCCATCGCCGTGCAAATCGCATCGTTATATCCTAGGCTAAGTACCAGACGCTCGGCATAAGCGCGGACTTGGGTATCATTTTGATATTCTTGTGTCGTAGTTTCAATATGTCCGGTAATCATAGCGACCTCACTCAGGGCTTTGTTCGTTTAGATTGTGGGAGCGGTCAAAAAAAGCAGGGCGTTTCGGGTTAGGGAGCAGGAATAAAAAGTTGGGGGATTTAATCCTGATGTCGAAACGCCCTGATAAGTATGTCCGTTTCACAATTCCATATAAACACACAGATATTGCCAGCGTTTTTCTGCAATAATTTTTTTTGTTTCTGAATATTTCAAAATTATTCTCTAAAAGCCTATAGAGTAGACTTTTCAAAGGAAAGCTCGACAGGCTATAAAGAAACCTGCTTTTTCTGTGCTGAATTAATTTAAATCCATGATTTATAAAATAAATTATCTCAGCAGGAAGAAAGGATTGAAAAAACGGTTTCGCCATCTGCGCGAATATGCTTTTTCACCCTTCGCCGAAGCGTTAAAACACAAGAGGTAAGACCGGAAATATTTGTTCTTTTGAAACTTATTTTTTTCTGAAATATTTATCACATACAGACTTTTTTTAGTGTAACCGCTCACCTGAAATTTAAAGAGTAAACCAAACATGTCACAGCACGCCCACCTCATCGATATGGTCAATCGGGCCGAAACGGTCGAAATTCTTTGCGTCGGCGATATCATGCTGGACCGTTTTGTTTATGGCAGCGTAGACCGTATCTCCCCGGAAGCCCCGATCCCGGTCTTACGGATTGAACGTGAAGACGCCATGTTGGGTGGTGCGGGCAATGTGGTGCGCAATGTTCTCAGCCTCGGGGCCAATGCCCGTTTTTGCGGTTTAATCGGTGAAGATGATGCCGGGCGACAAATTGCCAACCTGTTAAATGAAAATGATCGATGCTGCGCGGCCCTTTTACTGGATGAAACGCGCCCGACTTCGTTAAAAACACGTTTTATGGCCTCCAACCAACAAATGTTGCGCACGGATCATGAAAGCCTTGGTCCCTTATCGGAAAAACAACATGGTGATCTCATCATGGATGTGGCCCAAAGCCTCGGACAGGCCAAAGTCATGGTTTTGTCAGATTACGGCAAAGGGGTTTTACATGGGGAAAATGCAATTGATTTAATCGCTTTGGCTAAAAAAGCCCGTCTCCCTATCATTGTAGATCCCAAAGGCGATGATTACAGTAAATACCGCGGGGCAACACTGGTCACCCCGAACCGAAAGGAACTCAGCGAAGCCAGCCGTATGCCCTGTGATAGCGATCAATCCATTGTCGCCGCCGCCCGTCATATTATTGAAACCTGCGGAATTGAAAATGTTTTAGCCACCCGGTCCCAAGACGGTATGACACTTGTGACCCAAGAAGGCGATGTCATTCACCTTCCAACCGAAGCCCGCGAAGTATTCGATGTATCCGGGGCAGGCGATACGGTTGTTGCCTCCTTGGCAGTCATGTTGGGCCTCGGCACCTCCTTAAGCGATGCGGCCAAGCTTGCCAATATTGCCGCCGGGATCGTTGTCGCAAAGATCGGAACCGCCAGCGTCTATGGCGAAGAATTGATCGAAGCCCTCCATCATCAGGATCTATCCGAAGCCGAAGCCAAGGTTGTCGGGCGTGACAGTGCCAAAGACCGTGTGCTTCGCTGGCAGGCACAAGGCAAAAGCGTTGGTTTTACAAACGGCTGTTTTGATCTTTTACACCCCGGTCATATTTCCCTGTTAAAACAAGCCGCAGAACAATGCGACAAGCTTGTGATCGGGTTGAACAGCGATGCCTCCGTCCAGCGCTTAAAAGGACCGGAACGTCCCATTCAGAACGAAATGGCCCGGGCAACCGTTCTCTCCTCCCTCGCCTGTGTTGATATGGTGGTCATTTTTGATGAAGATACCCCGATGGAGCTCTTGTCAACCCTACTTCCCAATGTGCTGGTCAAAGGGGCTGACTATACGATTGACCAAGTTGTTGGTGCTCAATTGATCCAGCAAAATGGTGGTCGTGTCTTCCTCGCCCAATTGAAAGACGGGTTTTCAACAACGAATACAGTGAAAAAGATGAAAAAGGATTCTTAATCTTTCGGATGATAGAGAACATAATTTTAGAATCATGACCGTTTTTTCCATTCAACAAGGCGATATCACCAAGTTCGATGTCGACGTTATCGTCAATGCTGCCAACGAAACCCTACTGGGCGGTGGTGGTGTAGATGGTGCCATTCATCGGGCTGCAGGAAAAGGTCTGCTGGAAGAATGTCGTCACCTAAACGGTTGTCAAACCGGAGAAGCCAAATTAACAGGTGGATATAATCTACCAGCCCGTCATATCGTCCATACCGTCGGCCCCATTTGGCAACACCATACCCCGGAAGAAGCAGATCAACTTCTTCTCAACTGCTACTTTAACTCCCTGAGAATTTGCTTGAAGAAAGACCTGCAATCTATTGCTTTTCCATGCATTTCTACAGGGGTTTATGGCTTTCCATCAAAACGGGCAGCTCAACTTGTCGTTAAAAATGTTACTGAATTTTGTAAGAATCACCCCGGATTGTCACAAGTGATTTTTTGTTGTTTCGATATCGAAAGTAAAACACTCTACGATCAGGCGTTTCACGAAATCGTCTCTTAACTTTCCTTCAAAACAATCACATCCATCGGTTTTTCAACACCACCGACTTGACGGTCGGGGCGAAGCTCCCAACGCTCTTCTGCATTCTCGTAACCATTATTCATTGCGCATTTCAAGGTTTGTGCCGTCGCAATAGCGCGCACGCCCTCAATCTTTGTCTGTTTTTCCATTTTGGCCGACACATTTGCCGCATCCCCAATCACAGTATATTCCAGCCGATGCGATTCACCGATCACACCAAACACGATGGGACCGGATGCGCACGAGACATGGATCACAACCGGGTCTTGCCCCAAGGCCAGCCGGTCCGCATTCCATTGATCAGACGCTTTGATAATGTCTTCCATCGCGTGTAAGGCTTGTGCCCCATGCTGCGCAGATTCTTTCAACACCCCGAAATAGGCCATAATGCCATCGCCCAAAAACTTATCCACATGACCGCCAAATTTGGAAATTACCGGAACGATCCGCGCATGATATTCGGTAATCAGTGCAATTTGTTCAGACGGCTTTAATCGTTTGGTCAATGGGGTAAAGCCCCGAATATCCACATTCAGGATTGATGCCTCACGCGCCACCACATCCCCGACATGGGCATCGTTTTCAGCCGATTTGATATGATCGGCTAAATCTTCCGAGAAAAAACGTGAAAGCGATTGGGCGGCCTGACCTTGGGTTACGGCACGCACCAGCAAAGCACGCGCCCGCAAAGTTGCCAAAGCCAAGATCACAGCCACCAAAACCATCGAGACGATTTTGTCAAATTCCGCCCCGATCAACACACTGTTTGAGGTCAGATAATGCACATAATCGCGCGTCACCATGTTGTTCATATCATCATGGACAACCACATACCCCACCATCACAGCCCATCCTAAAACGGCGGCCAGTCCGCTCAGCAGAATATAACGAGCTTCAAAACGAAGGGCACGTAACGCAATGAAAATAAAGATATAAAGAACCGTCGGAGCCTTTAAATAAAAACTCGGCGGTTGCATATACTGGATATGAAAGCTGAAAATTGTGCCAAACAACAATAAAATATCAGCCACAATCGATAAGGAAATCACCCAGCCAGGCAAACGCATGCGATAACTGAAATAAAGCCGGATAAGGGTAAAGCCAAAATACAGGCTTAAGACATATGGGACCGGTTCAAACGGTGCATCCATACGAAAAGTTTTGGGCGAAACGGCATAAAGGGTACCGAAAGTCAGCACCACCGCCAGCTGGATCCAGCCGACCAGTTGTTCCGAGACATTCTGCTGTTCAATAATCGCATCCTGAACCCGCTTGGGAATTTTGCGATCATCGTCATCACCGATAAAGCGACACAGTAGCGCGCGCAACATAACTAGGGCACCAACTTATAGCCGCCCGGCTCCGTCACAAGGATCTGGGCGTTGGAAGGATCTTTTTCGATCTTCTGGCGCAAACGATAGACATGCGTTTCCAATGTATGGGTCGTCACCCCCGCATTATAGCCCCAGACTTCATCCAATAACGTATCGCGCCCGACGACTTTACCCCCGGCACGGTATAAAAATTTGATAATATTGGTTTCTTTATCTGTCAGACGGATTTTTTGCTCTGTCTCATTTTCAATCAACAGCTTAGAAGCCGGTTGGAAAGTATAAGGCCCTACCTTAAACGTTGCATCTTCACTTTGTTCATGCTGGCGCAAATGGGCCCGCAGACGAGCCAGCAAAATCCCCAAACGAAACGGCTTCGTAATATAATCATTGGCCCCAGCATCCAAGCCAAGGATGGTATCGGCATCGGTATCAGCCCCGGTCAACATGATAATCGGGCATTTCACCCCTTGTTTGCGCATCAATCGACACACATCACGACCATCCATATCGGGCAGGCCCACATCCAAAATCACCACATCAAAAGTATCATCCTTGGTCACAGCCAAGGCACTGGCCGCTCCATCGGCTTCAACCACGTCGAAATCCTCATGTAGCGACAATTGTTCAGTCAACATTTGACGTAACGAATCATCATCATCAACAAGAAGAACACGTTTGGCGTTAGACATAGCTTCCCTCACACGGACCTGAATATTACTCATCCGTTACCATAACAACTAAAGAATATCTCGTATAGAAGACTTTAAGGGCGATAACGCTATTGTGAAATCACGTTATTCGGCCTACATATGGGGACCTTTGTTAAAAAAATGTCCGTTATTCCCATGCCGCATCGCCTGTCCATTACCTTAAGCGAAACAAAATCCGCCACCACAGCCCCATCTTTGCTGGCGGTTGACCGCGCCCTGTCTGACCTGCGACGCGCACAAATCGTTGCTATTGATAACGCAAATGGGCTTGTCACCTTGGTTTTAGCCGCAGAAGGCGCGACAAAATCAACGATCCAGCGCCTCAAAGATTTAAGTAAGGGGCAACCGGATTTAATCATCACGGCCGCACGCGCCCATACATTGGGATTGGGCAGTTTCAAAAACAAAGCTGTGCGCGCAAAGATGGGCAAAGCCCTGCGCCCCGATTTGATTGAAAGTCTGGTCAATCCACTGGCTGAATTTTCAAAGAACGACTTTTTTGATATCCCATTTGAAGATATCGATCTTGAAAGCGGCGAAAGTGCCGCAATCGGCCTAACCAAGCTTTCCCGCCTGTTACCGGCAGCTATTACGGTAAACCTGGCTGTAGACGATTTTAAATCCTTTATCAGTGCAGAAAACCTAATGGGTGTGACCAACCATGATATCTTTGGTTATGAAGAGGCCGCTGCACGTTCCCTGCGCGCTGTCAGCGACGCACAAGTGCCGCTGGCCGATGCCCCACAGACCAAAATGGTCGCTTTTCGCCCGGCAGACGGTGGCATTGAACATATCGCCATCATTATCGGTGAACCCAACCCCAATGAACCCGTCCTGATCCGTATTCATTCAGAATGTTTCACAGGCGATCTGGTTGGTAGTTTACGCTGTGATTGCGGGGATCAACTGCGCGGTGCAATCAAGGCCATTGCCGATCACGGCAGCGGCATTTTGCTCTATCTCGCACAAGAAGGCCGCGGGATCGGTTTAATCAATAAATTGCGCGCCTACAAATTACAAGATACCGGGCTGGATACGTTTGATGCCAACGAACAATTAGGTTTTGATGCAGATGAACGGGTCTATATCCCGGCGGCACAAATGCTTGACCATCTGGGTGTTAAACAAGTTCGTCTTATGACCAACAACCCGGAAAAAGTCAAAGTTCTGGGCACCTGTCATGTCGATGTAGTGGAACGGGTCGAACATGCGTTTGAAACCAACAAACACAACGAACCTTACCTTTTTGCAAAGGCGACCAAAGGTGGGCATTATCTTTAGGTCTTTAAACCGCTGAGTCGGAATTTTTTGCCCTCCCCTGTCCTATGATATAAATATAATACTTATTTTTCAAATACTTATAATCTGGCATAGAGTTTGCGTTATATCGCTTAAAAGAAATAAACCTAAGAGCGATAATTGAGCAACCGGAGCCGGATATGGTCGATCATGTAAATACGCAGGTGGCATACAATCCACCACCCGCTGGCAACGAGGCGACAAAACCATCCAACGAGCCCGCCAAACAGGCTGATAAAGAAAAAGAATTCAGTTTCTTTGGCGATGATGGCGTTACTTTCTGGGATATGTTGGATGTCGTCAATCCCTTGCAACATATCCCCATTGTCTCCACCGCTTATCGCGCCATTACCGGCGACGAACTGGACCCCGGCGCACGATTGGCAGGGGGAACGCTTTTTGGTGGTCCCATTGGACTGGCGGCCTCTGCCTTCAATGTGATTTTAGAAAACAACACCGGAAAAGATGCCGGGGAACATGTGTTAGCCATGTTCCAAGGTGAAGAAGTTGATGTTCCGGAACAAGACAAAACCATGATGGCACAAAACGAGGGCCTATCACGCAATATTAACGGGTTCGCCCCGATCAAATCCATCCCAGAAAGCGAAGCTGATGCATTTGCAGCCGGGGAAGAATCCTTAAGACTGGCGCAGTTACAGGAATTTATGAACCCCGCCACCACGCGTGAAGTCCCAACGCCTATCAACACCCCGGTTGGAGCCGGGTCGGCTGGCACCTGGGCCCCCCCGGCAAATCAGCCGCCTTTGCCCTTCCCAACCGAACGACCGCAGGCACAAACATCTTCATCTTCACCTGCGCCTGCTACATCAACAAAAACAACCCCCGTTCCCGCCAATACGATCGTTAGCGAATCGCAACAATCCGTTGGTTTTCAGGCAAAACAATCACATAACGAATCCCTTGATGCCTTGCGTGCCTTTGCCCGTGATATGCAGGCACAACGCCAACAGGATCAAGGAGAACGCCTGAAAGCAGAAAGAAAAGCACCTGTTGCGCCAACACCTGTGCCTGCCAATACGGCACAACTCAGCCAAACATCCGATAATGCCTGGTTCGCCGATATGATGTCACAAAATATGAAACGTTACGAAACCACGGCGCAATCCGGGGGTTGATAAACCATGACAATCTTGGTTCGGGCCGATAACACCCTGATTTATGGGGGTAAAACCTATCACTGCGCCTTAGGTAAAGGTGGGGTAAAAACAGATAAAGTCGAAGGCGATGGGGCCACACCGACCGGAATTTTTGCGTTGCGTTACATTCTTTATCGTGCGGACCGTATCAAAAAACCCGATAGCGCCTTAAACGTTCGTGTTATTGAGAAAACAGACGGCTGGTGTGATGATCCGCAACATGCGGATTATAACTGTCCTGTTACGCTGCCCTTTCCTGCGTCACACGAAAAGCTTTATCGCGATGATCATATCTATGACATTATTGTTGTCTTAGGACATAACGACAGCCCGCCCGTTCCCGGTAAAGGCAGTGCGGTGTTTTTTCATCTGGCACGTGATCAATATGCCCCAACAGAAGGCTGTGTTGCCGTCAATCTCGCTGATATGCTTGAGATTTTAACCAAGATCACCTCGGGTGAAACTATGGAAATTCGCCTATAGCCTCAATTAATGTGGGGCCCGTTCGCCAAAGATAGCCGTTCCCACACGCACCGAAGTTGCGCCAAACCGAATAGCGGTTTCATAATCCCCGCTCATACCCATACTGAGTTTTTTAAGCCCGTAACGCTGTGCTAGTTTACGCAAGAAAGCAAAATGTACGCTCGGTTCTTCCTCAGCAGGGGGAATACACATCAGGCCCAGAACCGGCAATTTTAATTCATCGCAGCACAATTTGATAAATTCATCCGCATCAATTGGTAAACATCCGCCTTTTTGATCTTCCTCCCCGGTGTTGATTTGCAGGAAAACCCCCACTTGTTTCCCCTGTTTTTCCATTTCCTTTGCCAAGGCACGTGCAAGCTTAGGACGATCCACCGTTTCAATCACATCAAAAAGGGCAACGGCTTCCTTGACCTTATTGGTTTGCAATCCACCAATTAAATGCAAACAAACCCCTGAAAACTCATCTTTTAACGCGGGCCATTTTCCTTGGGCTTCCTGCACCCGGTTTTCACCAAACACGCGGTGCCCGGCCTCAAGTGCTGGACGGATTGTCTCTGCGACATGCACTTTACTGACCGCGACCAGTTCAATCTCGTCTGCTGGACGGTCCGCCACTTGTGCGGCCTGTTGAATTGATTGCTTCACTTGATCAAGATTATCTGCAATACCCATAGGAGAATCCGTTTACATCAAAGGTGTGGAAATGGCCCTGACCGTATCAGAGGTAGCCCGTCAGCTCAATTGCCGGAATGCAAAAAAGAAAAATTTACCGGCCCTTATTTTTATGACGGATGCAAAACGACTTTCTGAGCCCACGTCTTTGATCCCGTACCTGCCGAAAAACTCTGCCTTGATTGTGCGCCATTTTTCAAAAAATCAAAAAGAACAAATTATAATTAAAATCAAAAGATTATGCCGCAAACATAAAGTAAAACTTCTGGTTTCTGCTGATCTTCAACTTGCCCTGAAACATCGTTTGGACGGGGTTCATTTTCCAGAAAAATCTGTGAAGAAAATTGCGGCTTGCGGACGGTTCCCACGCCCAAAAGCAACCTTCCTTGTAACAGGGGCGTGTCATTCTCTAACCGCATTAAAACGGGCGGAAAAGGCCAAACTGGACGGTATTCTTCTGTCCCCCGTCTTTACCACACAAAGCCATCCCAACGCAGCCTGTCTTGGCACCATCCGATTTAATGCGTGGGCTTCACAAACCGATAGGAGCGTCTATGGACTGGGCGGGATCAATCAAAAAACGGCAATTCGCCTGTCTACCAGCAAATCAATCGGCTTTGCCGGAATTAGCGGGTTGATTTGACACTCAAAATTAGAAAAAAGAAAAGGGCATTGCAAAATGCAATGCCCCAATCTTTAGACTTGTGTCTCAAATTCTAAATTTTAAATTAGAAAGAAACACTCAGACCAGTTACGATACCGAAGCCTTCGTTATCGTTAGCAGATGCAGCAGAAACAGATGCATCATCATACTCGATACCGAAGATAGAAGCGCGAGCACTTACACCAGCACCCATATCGTAAGAACCAGACAGCATCCAAGATTTTTCTGTATCTTCAACAGAAGAACCAGCAGCATCATCAACTGCTACGTCCAAGTAAGACAAAGAAACTGCGTAAGGACCAGTTGCGTAAGATACGCCAATGTCCCAAGCTTTAGCATCTTGGTTATCTACGTTTGCAAAGTTAGCTTTTGACATGTAGGAACCAGCAACTGTGAAACCAGCGAAACCGACGGACAGACCACCACGTTTAGTGTTTTCGTCAGCACCTACGCCAGCGCCGCCATTGTCAATTTTGTGGTAAGCAAAGTCTGCACCGACAGAAACGCCACCGAACTCGCCATTATAAGCGATTGCAGCATCATACATTTTGTCGTTAGCAGCAGAACCTGTTGTATTTACAGCTGTACCATTAACACCGTTTGCATTCAAACCGTAAGAGAAGCCAACTTGTACGCCACCAAAGTTCGGGGACAAGTAAACAACTTTGTGACCATCGTTGTTGCCGTTAGAAGTCGGCTGAGTTTGGTTGATAGAGAAACCAGTACCTGCAGCACCGTTAGCATAACCAGTCGTCGGACGAGCAACCCAGTTTTCGATATCGCCATCTGTATGACCAATACCAACGTCCGGAGCAGCGTGAGACAGGCCATAAGATGCACCTTTAGTACCACCAAGACGTACCAAACCCAATGCATCAGAAGAGATTTGCATGTAAGAATCATCTTCAGCACCGCTATCACCACGGTCAGTTGTCAGGTCAATAATAGCGCTAACTGTCAGGCCGTTATCCAGTGTAGTAGAACCGGAGAAACGAATTTCTGTGTCAGTTTGAACCAGAACGTCAGCATAAGACTGGTTGCTGTCGTCGTCTTGATCAACGAAACCAACCCATGCTTGTTGGAAACCACCAACAGAAAGTTTGATCGGGTCAGCAGCTTGTGCAGAGTTAACTGCAGCGAAAGCTACGAGAGCAGTAGAAGCTACGAGAAGCTTTTTCATCTAATTAGATCCCCTTAGAAAGGTTTTGTTTGTACAACATGTGCAATCGACATACCCACATGCCTTTTGCGTGAACGTATTAAATGCCTTTCGAATGCAGAGGTCAACAAGAAGAAATGCATTTATGTGACCTTTTATCCCCACTGTTGCAAAAAAAACACAGGCTGATTTTTGCCATAGGTACAATTAGATAAGGAAAAACCGATAAATCATCGCTTAGATGCTTGCGTAGCCACTATATAATAAGGCATATATCTGTATATTAAATTTTAAGGCCACACCCTAGCTGGAAATGTGTTTATGAAGAATCTGTTGCCAATGTTTGTGAAATATACCGCTATCGGCGCAATTGTGCTTACACTTGGGGCTTGCGAAGGTATTGACGTTACTGGTCCTGATACTTTTAAACGCCCGAATGATAAATGGCAGGATTATGAAAATCGACAAACTATTTTTGGTGAGGGCGGTCTGACTTTCGGCGGGGATGAAGACAAAAAACGTCAAGGTCAAAGTGGCACTGGAATCGGGGTAAACGCTTATTTGTGGCGCGCAACACTGGATACGGTTTCCTTTATGCCGCTAGCCTCTGCCGACCCGTTTGGCGGGGTTGTCCTGACCGACTGGCATAGTGCCAGCAACACACCGAACGAGCGTTTTAAATTAAACATCTATATTCTGGATCAGGCTTTGCGCGCCGATGCGATCCGAGTCGCCGCCTTCCGCCAAATGAAAAATACAAATAATGAATGGCAAGCCGTTGAAATGGACCCCAAAGCGGTCACCGACATTGAAAATGCCATTTTGACCAAGGCACGTCAATTACGCTCGGAAAGTTTAACGCAATAGAGCGCACGATATAAAAGCTGTTAAAATCATGCATCCCGGACAGGACGTTCGGGATGACTTCTTTTAGAACAAGTAAGACATAACGATCATGGCCCGATATAATTTTAAAGAAACCGAATCTAAATGGCAGTCCTACTGGGATCAAAATCAAACCTTTAAGGTCACAGAAGACCCGGATAAGGAAAAATATTATGTGCTGGAAATGTTTCCCTATCCCAGCGGTCGGATTCATATGGGTCATGTGCGTAACTATACACTTGGCGATGTCGTAGCCCGTTATAAAAAGGCACAAGGTTTTAATGTCCTGCATCCAATGGGATGGGATGCCTTTGGCCTGCCGGCAGAAAATGCCGCAATGGATGCCGGTGTTCACCCCGGAAAGTGGACCTATAAAAACATCGAAGACATGCGTGCCCAACTTAAAACAATGGGCTTGTCTTATGATTGGGACCGCGAAATTGCCACCTGTGATCCGCAGTACTATCGCCACGAACAGAAAATGTTCCTCGATTTCTTGGAAAATGATCTGGTTTATCGCAAAGAAAGCTGGGTCAACTGGGATCCGGTCGAAAATACTGTTCTCGCCAACGAACAGGTGGTTGACGGTTGTGGCTGGCGATCCGGTGCACCGGTGGAACGCCGTAAACTGAACCAATGGTTCCTGAAAATCACCGATTACGCCGAAGATTTGCGCACAGCCCTTAAAGATCTGGATCGCTGGCCGGAAAAAGTCCGCATCATGCAGGAAAACTGGATTGGTCGATCTGAGGGCATGCGCCTGAAATGGCAATTGGTGGATCGCGACGATTCGCTCGAGGTTTATACCACCCGCCCCGATACTTTATATGGCGCGTCTTTCTGCGCTATTTCCGCCAACCATCCGATTGCTGTTGAATTGGCGGAAACGAATCCGGACTTACAGGCCTTTATTGAGGAATGTAATAAGACCGGCACATCCGAAGAAGCCATTGAAAAGGCGGATAAAAAAGGATTCGATACCGGGCTGAAAGTCAAACATCCGCTGGATGAAAGCTGGGAACTGCCGGTTTATGTCGCCAACTTTGTTTTGATGGAATACGGCACAGGCGCCATTTTCGGCTGCCCGAGCGGGGATCAACGCGATCTCGATTTCGCCCGCAAATACAACCTGCCCGTCGTGCCCGTCGTCGCCCCGGCCGATATGGAAAACCCCGAAAGCTTTACCATCGAAAATGATGCTTTCACCGATGACGGTGTGATGATCAATTCCGATTTTATGACGGGTATGAGCGTTGCCGAAGCCAAAAAAGCCATTTTCGCCAAATGTGCTGAGCTGAACATCGGGGAAAAAGAAGTCAATTACCGTCTGCGCGATTGGGGGGTCTCACGTCAACGTTATTGGGGATGCCCCATTCCGGTTATTCATTGTGATAGCTGCGGCATTGTTCCGGTTCCTGCTGACCAGCTTCCGGTTGAGTTGCCCGAAGATGTAGATTTCGACGAACCCGGTAACCCGTTGGACCGTCACCCCACTTGGAAGCATGTCGATTGCCCATGCTGCGGCAAACCGGCACGCCGTGAAACAGACACATTTGATACCTTCTTCGAATCAAGCTGGTATTTTGCACGTTATTGTTCCCCAAAATCGGAAAACGGCATCGATAAAGCGGCGGCTGATTACTGGATGTCGGTTGACCAATATATCGGTGGTGTTGAACATGCGGTTCTTCACCTGCTTTATTCACGTTTCTTCACACGCGCCTTGAAGAAATGCGGCTATCTATCTGCAGAAGAACCCTTTAGCGGTCTTTTAACACAAGGCATGATCTGCCACGAAACCTATAAAGACGCCGATGGCAACTGGATGTTACCCAGTGATGCGGTCCGAAATGAAGACGGTCAGGTCATTCACAAAAATGATGGCCGTACCGTCAACGTTGGCCCATCCATCAAGATGTCCAAATCCAAGAAAAACGTTGTCGATCCTGAACTGATTATCTCTTCTTACGGTGCAGATACCGCCCGTTTGTTCATGCTGTCTGACAGCCCGCCGGAACGTGATCTGGAATGGACAGATTCCGGGGTAGATGGTGCATGGCGTTACCTGAACCGTCTCTGGCGCTTAATCACCGAACCAAAGGCTGCTTATCCGGCCAAAGATACGGCACAACCTGCAACGCTTTCTGATGAGGCACAAAAGGTCCGCGCACAAGTTCATAAAACAATCGCTGCCGTCACCGATGATTTAGGCAAATTCCACTTCAACAAGGCCGTTGCCCGTCTACGCGAATTGACCAATACATTGGGCACACTGGATGGCGTTGAAGGTGATGATGCCTGGGTCTTGCGCGAAGGCTATGAATATCTTGTGCGTTTGGTTGCCCCAATGACACCGCATATTGCCGCTGAACTTTGGGCCGAACTGGGCCATGACAGCATTTTATGCGAGGTTTCCTGGCCGGTTGCCGATGATAGCCTTCTCAAAGAAGATACCATCGTTATGCCGATTCAGGTCAACGGCAAACGTCGCGACCAACTGGAAATTCCAGTCGGTATGGATGTGAAAGAAATTGAAAAGCTGGCCTTGGCCTCTGAAAAAGTGCAAGCTATTCTGAATGGAAAACCAGCTCGTAAAGTCATCGTTGTACCAAAGCGGATTATCAATGTCGTCGCGTAACACTTTCATATTAAAAGTTTTTGTTTGTCTTTTCATTGTCGCAGGTCTTGGGGCCTGCGGCTTTCAACCCGTTCATGGCAAGCGGAAAACAGCTGAAAACCAGATTATGAAAAATGAACTGGCCAAAGTCTGGATATATGAAATTGAAGACCGTGAAGGGCAAATGCTTCATAATGAATTGTTGAATTTGTTCAATCCAAAGGGACGACCGACACACCCGGCGTACAAGCTGAAAATCATTTATAACGAAACACAAAGCAATACGGGCATCGGAAAAAATGAATTTGCCACCCGTGCAAACCTGATTGTTTCCGCCCTTTTTGAGTTTAGTGGAAACGCACCTTTAAATGGATTAAGCCGTTCAACCGTTGCCTTTAATATCTTGAATTCCCCGACCGGAACGGAATTTGCCAAACGCGACGCCCGTACACGTGCTATTAAATCCGTTGCCCGCGATATCCATCGTAGAATCGCCGTCCATTTACTTAATAAATCGCCCGCATCCCAAACGGAAAAAACAATCCGTATCATGAAATAACGGGTTTTTAGGCGGTCATATGAAAATCAGTGCAGGAAAAGCAGACGGATTTATCAAATCACCCCCGCCGGATGTGCGCTGTATTTTGTTATATGGGCCGGATCAGGGATTGGTGTTTGAACGTGGAAAAACATTAGGAAAAACGATTCTCGGCGATGAGAACGATCCGTTTAACAGTGTTGTTTTACAAGCCGGTGACATTAAATCCGATCCAGCCTTGATTGCGGACGAAGCCGCTGCCATGTCTCTGACAGGTGGGCGGCGCTTTATCCGTATTCAAGATGCCGCCGACAGCCTGACAGCTGCTTTTAAGACCTACCTCAGTGATCCTATCGGTGATGCTTTGATCGTTTTGGAAGGTGGGGATTTAAGCGCACGATCCACCTTGCGGAAACTCTTTGAAAGCGAAAAATCCATCGCTGCGGTCGTTGCTTGTTATGGGGACGAAGGCCGTAATTTGTCCGATGTCGTGCGCGAAACCCTTCAAAAACATAACTTAAATGCAGATCGCGATGCGATGGGATATTTACTCAATCATCTGGGTTCTGATCGCCAGGTCAGCCGGGGGGAGCTGGAAAAGCTCGCCATCTATATGGGGGAGGAAAAAACCGTAACACTTAATGATGCAATGGCCTGTATCGGTGATAGCGGTGCTTTTTCTTTAGATAATGTCACCATCGCTGCCGCCAATGGGGATCATGCGCAGCTTGAAACGGCCTTGATGCGCTGTTTTGACGAGGGGAATCAACCCATTATGATCCTGCGCATGCTGGCACGCCATTTTCATCGCCTGCATCTGGCCAAAGGTTTCATGCAAAAAGGATATAATGGAGAAGAAGCCATAAAAAAACTTCGCCCCCCGATTATATTCAAACAAGTTCCTGCCTTTAAAAAGCAACTGGCAAGCTGGGACTTACATCGAATTGCTCTGGCCTTGGATATTCTGACTGAGGCCGAACGTGATTGTAAAATTACCGGAAATCCACCGGAAACCGTTTGTTCACGCGCCTTGATGCGAATCGCCCAAGCCGCACGCGCCCCCCGACGTTAAAACCCCTTTGCACTAGCTAAACCAAGCGCGACGGTCCCGGTCAAACAGCACCCCGATATAATCTTTCACCGCTTGAATACGGGCCGTTTGGCTGGTTTCCTCATGCGTTACCAGATAAATCGGCATTTCAAACAAATCTGCACGTAAATCAAGTTCAATCAAATCGCTAACGGCATGGCGATAAAAACGCGGCAACATCCCCATGCCCATACCTGCCCGCAAAGCGCTGACAAAACTCATGGCGCTATTGGTTTGAAAAACCACCTGATCGTGATTTTTCACTGTTTCCTGCCATAAGGATAAAGCCTTACTTTCCTTATAGCCGAAATAATCCACCAGTTTGTGACCTTTCAAATCGGCCCAGTTCTGCGGTTCACCATAACGATCAATGTAACTTGGCGCCGCAAAAACATGAAACGGCACAATCCCAACTTTACGGGCAATTAAGGCCGGATCATCCGGCTTGCTCAATCGAATGGCAATATCAGCTTCCCGGTTTGCCAAATTCACAAAATGACTTTCACTTGCCATCTCCAGACTAATTTGAGGATAGGATTTTTGAAAATCAGCCAAATTTGGTGTCAGCCAAAAAGACCCCAGCCCGTCGGTGACTGAAATTCGAACCTGACCATTCAGTGCATCATCTGCCCCCTTAAGGGTCTGTTCCAAATTACTCGCGGATTTTTCCATTTGTTGAACATGATCCAACAAGGTTCGCCCTTGCGGAGTCAAATTCATACCATAACGATAACGATCAAATAATTTGCATTTTAAATCTTCTTCCAGCTGATCAATGCGACGACCGACTGTTGAGCCATTTACAGACAGGCTCTCAGCCGCAGCAGAGAAGCTCCCACTACGTGCGACAGCTAGAAAATAGCGTAAATCATCCCAGTTCTGCATTTTTGCATTCCGTTATTGCAATATTTCCTATTTATAGCCACTTTTTAACCTGATAATCTAGTCTTAATTGGTATTTATGATGTATTTTTGCAGATGTAAAGAAAATGAGCAAAGCACAAGACTTCAATCTCCTGACAGGTTATCAACCCGGTCTGATCGGACGAACAGCGGCCTTGCATGGGCGCGCCTATGTTGAAAAATGGAAATTCTGGAAATTTTTCGAATGCAAAGTCGCAAGCGAACTTTCCATGTTTATGGAATGTTATGATGAAGAGACATCCTGCATCTGGTCACTGGAAAAGGAAGATGAGTTTTACGGGACAATCACATTGGATGGTTCACATGCCGAAAAAGACGGTGCTCACCTGAGATGGTTTATTCTGCACGAGGAGGCCAAAGGAAAGGGCCTTGGAAAGCTTCTTCTTAAGTCCGTCGTCGATTTTGCAAAAACCAAAGGATATGAATCCATTTATCTTTGGACCTTGGCCGGACTGGAACCAGCTGGTCAGCTCTATCGTCGTTTTGGATTTACTTTGGAAGAAAGTAAGCTCGATACTCAATGGGGGGTTGAAGTTCAGGAAGAAAAGCTCCGATTAAAACTTTAGCTTCATCAAACCTGATCATATAAAAAAAGAGGCTCAGTAAAATGAGCCTCTTAATGTTTTGTTAATATTTAAAGTCATCAAAGTTTATTTAACTCTTCTTCAACTTCAAACGGGCTCACTGGATCAAGTTCTTCTGATTGATCTTGGCCTGTTTTCCCATGCTGACCATGACTTAAACGGTGAAGAAGATCATCCAGTTGTTCTAATGAGCTGTAATGTAACGTTAGCGCCCCGCCTTTTTGGCTGGCCTTAATATCGACTTTAACGCCTAAGAGGTCTGTTAAATCACGTTCCAGAGCAATCGTATCTGTATCTTTTTCTTTTTTCGCTTTAGGACGTGATTGGACGCCCGCTGTTTTAACCAGACTTTCGGTTTGGCGAACATTCAGTCCCTTTTTAATTACTTGCTTGGCAATTTCTGCTGGTTGTTCGCAGTTCAACAACGCCCGTGCGTGACCCGTAGATAACAAACCATCTTCAAGGAAAGATTTTACCTCACTCGGCAAGGCCAACAGACGCATCATATTGGCAACGTGTGAACGGCTTTTCCCCAAGGCTTTTGATAATGCTTCCTGTGTATGGCTAAATTCCGCCATTAAACGGTTATAACCTTCAGCTTCCTCTAACGGGGATAAATCCTGGCGTTGCAGGTTTTCCACCAAGGCAATTTCAGCCGCATCACGATCATCCATTTCTTTAATGATGACCGGTACTTCGTGCAATTGCGCCCGTTGTGAAGCCTGCCAGCGGCGTTCCCCGGCGATAATTTCATATTCGCCGGGACGTTCTGGATGAGGGCGCACCAAAATCGGCTGTAAAATCCCTTTTTCTTTAATAGAAGAGGCCAAGCCTTCAATTGCTTCTTCTTCAAAGGTTGTCCGTGGCTGATATTTACCGGGCACGAGCTTGCTAATGGCGATTGTTTTTTGATTACCACTAGAAAAGGGCACCACATCGCCACCGCTGCGACCCGCAGCCGTTGTATTTTCCTCTGCTGACAAGGTTTGATCTTCAACAACGCTGGCGGTTTCTTCACCCAAAAGGGCAGAAAGCCCTCGACCAAGACTGCGGCGTTTTGTTTCTTTTGCCATTTTTATGCTGCGCTCCTGTTTTCGCGTTTTAAGACTTCGCTGGCGAGATGCAGGTAAGCTTTCGATCCCGCACAATTATGATCATATAAAAGAACGGGTTTGCCATGACTGGGGGCTTCTGAAACCCGCACATTTCTGGGGATTACTGTCTTATAGACCTTTTCCCCGAAAAATTCGCGTACATCACTGGCGACCATATCGCTCAAATTATTGCGCTTATCGAACATGGTCAAAACGATGCCCTGTATTTCAAGTTTCTGATTGAAGTTCTTACGGACCCGTTCAATGGTTTTTACAAGAGCCGAAATTCCTTCCAAAGCGAAAAATTCGCATTGTAATGGCACCATTACCGCATCGGAGGCCACAAGCGCATTGATCGTCAACATACCCAAAGCCGGAGGACAATCAATTAATACAAAATCGTAGCCGCTAATACCTTCTATAGATTCTTTCAAGCAAAACTGCGGACGATCCAATTCGGGAATTTCAATCTCGGCGGCGGCCAGATCGGACCCACTGGGCACAATCGACAAATTGGGGATTTTACAATCCTGAACAGCCGCATCCAGCGAAATATCGCCCATCAAAACATGATAGGCATTCCGACTGCGTTGGTCATGGTCAATACCCAATCCCGTACTGGCATTGCCTTGTGGATCAAGGTCCAGAACGAGTGTGCGTTTACCAACAGCAGCCAAAGCCGTTGCCAGATTAATCGTTGTCGTGGTTTTACCTACCCCACCCTTTTGGTTGGCGACGGCAATAATACGCGGTGTAATTGATTGCGTCATTTAGGTGTCATCCTTTCGATGATGAGTATCTGCCCTTCCGGGTCTGATAAGCTTTGTTCAGTTTCGCAGTCAAAATCCCATACTTTGCGGGCGTCTTTTATTTCTTCTTCAGCCTTGCGACCCTTCAGGAAAATGCAACGTCCGTCCGGTTTTCGCAACTGTGCAGAAAAAGACAAGAGTTTCTCAAGATTCGCCAAAGCCCGCGACGTCACGACATCGGCAAAACCTTTTTCCTTTAAATCGTCGATTCGGCAATTGTGAATGGTAACTTGAGTTTCCGTTACGCGTGCAGCTTCGCGGACAAAGGCCATTTTACGGGCATCGGAGTCAACAAGATGAACATCTTCAACCCCCATAATTGCCAAAACCAACCCGGGAAACCCTGCCCCGCATCCAATATCGACCAGCGTTTTACAATTTTCAGGTAGATAGGGATAGATTTGCGCAGAATCCAAAAGATGGCGGGTCCATAAATCATCCAATGTTGAATTACTGACCAGATTGATTTTAGCCTGCCATTTGATCAATAGGTCCCCATAAGCTTGGAGACGATCCAATGTTTCACGTGAAACATCGAGTGCATTCCATTGATCTTGTTGTGCCTGAAATCCCATTTTACCCCTGCAAATGTCGTTCTATCGACAAATTTACCCTAATTTTTAAACCAAGTCTTGTTAATTATCCCTGTTTCACGTGAAACAAATGCAACAAATTAACTCTAAGCAACTCTGTTCGATTTATTGCGCTTAACATATCCCAGCAACGCGGTTAGAGCCGCCGGTGTAATGCCCGAAATTCGCGCGGCTGCCCCCAATGTCGATGGTTTATGTTCCGCCAGTTTCGAGCGCACTTCCGTCGACATCCCTTCGATCGCCATATAATCCAAATCTGCGGGCAGCTCCAAAGCCTCATCGCGACGGAAGGCCCGAATATCAGATTCTTGACGTTCCAGATATCCCGCATAGCGGCCTTCAATTTCAACCTGTTCGGCCACCGCGCCGGTGATATCACCCAATTGCGGCCAAATCCCTTTTAGACGATCCAGCGTGACATCCCGGTAAGCCAACAAAGCCATTGCACTGCGGCGTTGACCATCCATGTTGACCTTAATGCCATGCCCTGCCAATTCCTGCGGTGTGGCATTAATCTCCATCATGCGAGCTTTTGCTTCTAAAATTGCTTTCTCTTTGGCGTCAAAGGCCCCTGCCCGTTCTGCACCCACACAGCCGATCTCTATCCCACGACGGGTTAAGCGTTGATCGGCATTATCGGCACGTAAAATCAAACGATATTCTGCCCGCGACGTAAACATGCGGTAAGGTTCGTTCGTTCCCTTGGTCACCAAATCGTCTGCCAGCACACCGATATAAGCAGTTGCCCGATCAAAAATAAACGGATCCTCGTTCCCAGATGCTTTAAGCGCGGCATTGACCCCGGCCATCAAACCTTGGGCGGCAGCTTCTTCATATCCGGTCGTACCGTTAATTTGGCCAGCAAAATCAAATGGCTAACTTTGCGGGTTTCAAACGTTTCGCGCAATTCACGCGGATCCACAAAATCATATTCAATGGCATAAGCGGGCTTTAATGCCTCGACCTTTTCCAAACCGGGAATAGAGCGCATAAAGGCCATTTGAATATCGCGTGGCAAAGACGTTGAAATCCCATTGGGATAAACACTGTCTGTATCCAATCCCTCCGGTTCCAGAAAAATTTGGTGGCTGGTCTTTTCCGCAAAACGGACCACTTTGTCTTCAATCGATGGACAATAGCGTGGCCCGCGCCCTTGAATCTGCCCCGAATAAACCGGCGCCTGATCCATATTAGATCGAATAATTTCGTGGGTTTCTTCCGTTGTACGCGTGATATAGCACGGAATTTGCGGCGTGGTAATTTTATCGGTTAAAAAGGAAAACGGCTGCGGCGGTGTATCACCATCCTGGCGTTGCAAAACATTCCAATTGATTGTCTTGCCATCCAGACGCGCCGGTGTCCCGGTTTTTAAACGACCGAGATTAAAGTGCAAACGTGATAGGGTATCTGCCAAACCGATAGAAGGTTCATCCCCCATGCGGCCGGCCGGCCATGTTTCTTTGCCAATGTGGATAAGTCCATGCAGGAAGGTGCCTGTGGTTAAAATCACTGCCCCTGCCCGCAAGGTTTCGCCATTACCCAACACTACACCGTTGACACGCTGATCATCATTTTCCAGTGTCAAATCTTCAGCGGTGCCTTCCATCAGTTCCAGATTATCCTGTGTGGATAACAACGCCTGAACAGCTTGTTTATAAAGCTTGCGATCAGCTTGCGCGCGCGGTCCACGCACGGCCGGGCCCTTGGATTGATTGAGCATGCGAAACTGGATACCGCCCTGATCAATCGCCCGGCCCATAATACCGTCAAGTGCATCAACTTCGCGCACGAGGTGCCCTTTCGCCAATCCGCCAATCGCCGGATTGCACGACATTTCACCAATTGCGTCTAATCTTTGTGTGAGAAGAAGGGTCTTTGCCCCCATTCGCGCGCTTGCTGCTGCTGCTTCGCAACCGGCATGCCCGCCGCCAATCACTATCACGTCATATGTTTTCATAAGGCGCAATGTATGTATCACACCCTGTGAAGTCAATTTGGAAAATAGACTTATTTAAAGCCTGTGGATAAAACAGTGGAAAACACCGTTCATAACCTGCGCGTAAAGCCAGGTTTGATGTTTTCATTCATCTTATTTTACGAAATGCAGGGTCTATGTTTCACGTGAAACACTTTATTTCCCGATACAGAAGT
>LLEK01000031.1_pt1 | contig 31254 bp, 30 predicted proteins | sample 595821 | NCBI WGS metagenome assembly LLEK01 (sample SAMN02919311, study PRJNA255460) | bioreactor metagenome | biome: chemostat; feature: culture 2011_25.1; material: sediment; isolation source: day79 25degC chemostat 2011 inoculated with Wadden Sea sediment taken from... | place: Germany: Bremen ...
AGAGAAAATATAGTTTATCAATCCATCATAAATAAATTAATTCCCAAATATTAGAATATTATCTTTCTAGAAACAAACATAAAAAAAGCTCCATCATTAGATGAAGCTTTTTAATATCTTATAAATTTAAACTATTTATAAATAATCTTATAACTATCAAGAAGAAGTGTATGCCATCTTCCTTCTTTATTATCTTGATTCTTCCACATATTATGTTCTTGATCAACAAAATTCTTTGCTTCTTCATTATCTATATCTAAAATTGCTTTTAATGCCAATGCTCTATCTTGCCATACTTTTGAATTTCTATACTTTGATACTAAATATTCAAATTGACTCTCTTCTCCTATTAATCCTAACATAGATATTGAAGCTAATCTTAAATATTCATCAGGATTACTTGAATATTTAATCAATCCATCTAATGCTTTTTTATTATTAGAAAAACCTAACTCATAAACATTTAAATAATTTAATTTATCTTTTGTTTCAATCCCTTTTTCAATCTTCTTTAATGTTTCAAAAACTTTTTTATCACTTAACTTATAATTAAAATACTCTTTATTAATCTTCGCAACTACTTCTTTAACTAACAATGATATTGGTTCATTAAAACAAGGATCAATAACTTCATTAAAACTCCAAACTGGTACTTTTCCTCTTTTTATAACCGAACTAAAACTTTTTTCTTGACCATCCATTTTAACTGTCACTTTTAACATTGAAAAAGTAACTAAAGGTGAAAAACCACTACTTCTATGTGTATATAATTGAAAATTATCTAATAATAAACTATTACTAGATGCATTAACATCTCTAATAGGTAAGTTTCTTGCTTTAAACTCATTTACTATTGCATTTTTTATAAAGTCATAACCTTTTATATCTTTTTTATCTTGTTGTAAATGAATAATTGATGCAAATAGTCCTGTTACTGGTGTATAATTTTTAGGTAAATTATTTTTAAATGTAATCTCTTTAGATAAATCATTTTCAGAAGTAATTTCATAACTATTTGTAGATTCTTCTACATTCTTTAATTCCATTGGTAATTTTATAGAACATGCTTGAAAAGAAAGCATAATTGTTATTACAATTAAACTCTGTATAACTAATTTAAATTTATTTTTCATCTATTTCCTTTTATTATTAAATATTAATCTATTCTCAAAGCAATCTGCTCTGGCAATATCCCCAAATCCTCTTCAAGTAACTTAGTATCTCCATGTTGAATATAAATATCTTCATACTCAAAAGTTTTAATTTTTACATCTAAATCTTCATCATTTATAAACTCTAACAATGCACTTCCAACTCCACCTTGTTTTTGTGAGTCACTAAATACATACCATTTATTAGTTTTATTTGCTAGGTTTATTAAAAGTTCTTTATCTAAAGGTTTTACAAATCTTAAATCAACTATAGATATATCTTGTTCACACAGAACTTCTGTAGCACAGGCTTTACTTACACCAGCACCATAACCTATAAATAAAATATCCGAACTACCCTCTTTTAAAAGTTCACCTTTACCTAATTCAAACTTTGTAGACTCATATTCAAGTTCGGCAAATGCACCTCTTGGATACCTAATAGCACATGGTCCAGTATAATCTTTTGCATACTCTAGTGCATACTCTAAAGTTTTTGAATCTCTTGGAGCAAGTAAAGTCATATTTGGTAAAAATCTTAAAAAACTAATATCAAATTGACCTTGATGAGTTTCCCCATCTGCTCCAACTATTCCTGCTCTATCTATACAAAAGGTAACAGGAAGATTCATCAAACATACATCATGTATAATCTGATCAAATCCTCTTTGTAAAAATGTAGAATAAATAGTAACAAAAGGTTTAAACCCATCTTTTGCCATAGCTGCCATAGATGTAACTGCATGTTGTTCTGCAATTGCCACATCCCAAAATCTATCAGGGAATTTACCCATTAGTTTATCTACACCTGTTCCACTTGGCATAGCAGCTGTTACACCTACAACTTTCTCATCATTACAGGCAAGTTCATATAAAGCATCACTAAATACAGCTGTTGCACTTTTTGCTCCTGCTTTTTTATTAAACTCTCCTGTTGTTACATCAAAAGGTCCAACTCCATGCCAATGTTCATGGTGACCTTCAGCTATTTTATAGCCTTTACCTTTAACAGTTCTTGCATGAACTATTACAGGTTTTCCCATCCCTTTTGCAATTTTTAAAGTATCAATAATTTCTTCAACATTATGTCCATCTATTGGACCTATATATTCACAACCTAATTCTTCAAACATAATACCAGGAGTTATAAGTTTTATACTTTCTTCCATTCTTTTTGCTATATATGTAGCACCTTCTGGCATATTATTTTTAATAAATTTATCAACTCTATCTTTGAACTTTTGATAAGTTTTTCCAGCTAATGCAAGACTAAGATGTTTACTAATTGCACCAATTGGTTTAGCTATTGACATCTCATTGTCATTTAATATTATTACAACTGGGAGTTTTAAATCTCCTAGTTCATTTAAAGCTTCATATACCATACCAGCAGTCATAGAACCATCACCTATCATAACAACAGGTACTTTTTTATTATTTTCTAATTTTGCTGCTTTTGCTGCTCCAACTGCAAGAGATATTGAAGTAGATGAATGACCAGCTACAAAATAGTCTGCATTACTCTCTTTTGGTTTTGTAAATCCACTTATACCACCAAACTGTCTAAGTGTTCTAAACTCTTCCCAACGCCCAGTAACAAGTTTATGTGGATAACATTGATGAGATACATCAAATATAAAAGGATCATGCTCACAATCAAAAACTTTATGCATTCCCAAAGTTAATTCAACAGCACCTAATGTGGAACTAAAATGACCTCCATTTACGGAAACTACTTCAATAATTCTATCTCTTATATCTTGTGCTGTTTGTTCTAATTCTTCTATACTTTTATTTTTTATATCCATAACTACTTCCTATTCTATTACAATAGATCAACTTCCCAAAAAAACTCTATCCAGTTTTTTGCTTCTTTTACTGTAAAATCTGGTTGAACTAAAGCAGTAGGTTTATAAAATATTGTTGCTGTTTTAAATTCACAATGTGGATACTTAGCTTCTAAAATTTTTAGTATCTCTACCATACTTTCACCACTATCAATAATATCCTCAACCAAAACCACTTTATGTACTCTTGAAAGTTCTGGTATATTAAATATATCAAAAGTTTCAAGTTTTTTAGTACCATCATAATGGATTGAATTCAAACTATATATCTCTCTAGTTTCTAAGGCTTCACTCAATAGGTGTCCTAATGTTAATCCACCTCTAGCTATTGCTATTAAAGCATCTGGTTTATACTCTTTAATTTGTGGGATTAAAACTCTACAATCACCTAAACACTCTTCATAACTATAATAAACTTTTTTCAATTTTAACCTTTAATGTAATATAAAAACTAATAACGATATTAGTGTTATGGTAATAAGACCTAGATTAATATCTTTAAACTCACCTTTTAATAGTTTTAAAGATGTATATACTATAAAACCTGCTGCAAAACCATTGGTTATAGAATATGTTAAAGGCATTAAAATCACCATCAAGAATGATGCACTTGTAACTGCTATATCATTATTTTTAAAGTTAATATTACCTAACTCTGTAAACATTAAAATACCAACAACTACAAGAACTGGGTATATTGCATTTGGAGGGATTGATTTAAATAAAGGTAATAAAAAAAGAGTAAGAATAAAAAACAATCCTGTAAATATAGCAGTAAGTCCTGTTCTTCCACCCTCTTCAACACCACTTGCACTTTCAATAAATGATGTTGTAGTTGAAACACCTATAATACTTCCACCAACTGTAGCTATAGCATCCGCTTCAAGTGTTTTTTCTAAGGCTTTATCATTTTTATCTTGAGTTTGAAATAGATTTGCTCTTGTTCCAACTCCTGTTAAAGTACCTAAAGTATCAAACATATCTGTAACTAAAAATGTTATAATAACAGGCAATAAAGCTAAAGATAATGCACTTAAAATATCAAGTTCCATAAAAATTGGAGATATAGATGCAGGTAACCCTATAACACCTTCAGGCATAGCACCAATACCAAATGCCCAACCAACAATAGACGTTACTAATATAGCTAAAATAAAAGCACCTCTTATTTTAAATGTATAAAAAGCTAAAGTCATAAAAAGACCAAAAACACCTAATAAAACAGCAGGACTACCAAGATCACCTAAAGATACTAATGTTGCTTTATTAGCAGTTATTATTCCCATTTGTTTTAAACCAATAAAAGCTATAAATGCTCCAATACCGGCACTAATAGCACGTCTAAGATCAACTGGAATAGATGTCATAATCCATATTCTAAATTTAGTAAAGGATAAAACTACAAATATTAAACCACTTAAAAAAACAATCCCAAGAGCTGTTTGCCAAGCTATCCCCATACCTAAAACTAATCCATAAGCAAAGTATGCATTAAGTCCCATACCAACACTCATAGCTATTGGTGTATTTGACCAATAACCACTAAACATAGTTGCAAGGATTGTTATAAGTGCTGTTGCTGTTATAACAGCACCCATAGGAAGACCAGCATCATTTAAAATAAACCCATTTACTGGTACTATATACATCATTGTTAAAAATGTTGTAAACCCTGCTAAAAACTCTGTTTTAACTGTTGTATTGTTTTCTTTTAGCTTAAAACGTGAAAGCATTTTTTTCCTTTATTGTCCTAATATATTATTTAGAACTTCGAATACTCTTGTATTTTGGTCATGTGTACCAATTGTTATTCTTATTGCATTAAATCCATAACCTGTCATATCTCTTACTATTACACCTTGTTCTAAAAGCTTTTGAGATATCTCTTTTGAATTAAATCCATCAAGATACATTGTAATAAAGTTTGTATATGAAGGGATATATTTAAAGTTTTTAGATTCTGCATATTTTTCATATCGTTTCATTTGTTCAAAGTTTTTTTCTATACAAGAAGAAACAAAGTCTTCATATTTTAATGCTTCAATAGCACCTTCTAAAGATAAAGTTGTAATATTAAAAGGTGGTCTTAACTTATGTAATACTTTTATAATATTTTCATTTGCAATACCATATCCTACTCTCATACCACCTAAAGCATACGCTTTAGAAAAAGTTCCTAGATATATAGTATTTGGATATTTATTTATAACATCACTTGGTGTTATAAGTTTTTTTTCATCTTTATATTTAGCATACTCTTGATAAGCACCATCAAGTACTACAAGTGTGTTTTCATCTATCTCATCTAAAAATTCATATACATCTTTAGCATCTAAACATTCACCTAAAGGATTATTTGGTAAACATAAAAAAACTATATCAGCACCTTCTTTTTTATAAATCTCTCTAAACTCATCAAGATTATGTTCATCACTTGGTGTTTTTAATATTGTTGCACCAGTTTGTTTTGCATATATCTCATACATTGCAAATGTTGTTTTTGCCATAAGAACTTTAGAATTTTTATCACATTTACTGTGAATACAAAACTCAATAACTTGATCTGAACCTGATCCAATTATTATATTTTTATCATCTACGTTAAACTTATTTGCTAAACTATCTTTTAATTCATACATTGAATCATCTGGATATACAAAAGCACTGTTAGATTTTTCCTCTAACGCCTTTACAACTTGTGGTGCTGTACCATATGGATTTTCATTTGATGCTAATTTTATAATATTGTTTTCATCAACACCATATTCTCTTACAACTAACTCTATTGGCTTACCTGCCTCATAAGTTTGTACATTGTCTAATACTTTATTAAATGTCATCTGCTTCCCTTACATAACTTCCTAAAAATTTTATACTTTTCTCGTGATCTTTAAATATTTTTGATACATTCTCATCATCTTTATGACCATGAAAGTCAATAAAAAATGTAGATATTCCTCCAACAATATGTGATTTAATCTTTGTAAGATTTATACCTGCTTGATCAAAATCATTCAGAAATCTTACTAGTGCACCATGTTCATTTGGAAGTTGTACTAAAATTGATGTTTTATCATCACCACTTTGCCCATTATCAAAATCAGAAATAATCAAAAATCTTGTACGATTATTTCCCTCATCTTCAATATTCTCAAAAAGAATTGGAAGGTTATACATCTTCGCACCTACATGAGAACAAATAGCTGCACTATCTGGCTCTTTTATAGCTAACTTTGCAGCTTTTGCTGTACTTTCAACTGGAATTAGTTCACATTCATCAAGACCTAAATCAGCTAAAAAATGATGACATTGCTCAAAAGCAATATCTTTTGAATATATTTTTTTTATCTGTTTTACATTATCACAAGTTGTAGCTAAACTATGATGGATATCAACCATAACTTCTGCAATAATTTTTACATCATAATTATTCAAACAAGTAATAGTATCACTTACTATTCCATTACTACTATTTTCTATTGGTATTACACCAAATTTAGCTTTACCATTAAAAACTTCTCTAAATACACCTTTAATAGAACCAATAGGTAAGTAAGCACTCATAGCACCAAATCTACTCTCAGCTGCTTGATGTGTAAAACTTCCCTCAGGTCCTAAATATGCAATATTTTCTGGTAATTCAAGATTTCTACTTATTGCAAAAATCTCTAAAAATAATGCTTCAATTGCATTTCTATTTAAACTTCCATCTGCATTTTTTGATTGAGCTTCTAGTCTATCTATAATAGCTTTTTCTCTCTCAGGTCGATAAATAGCTCCACCACTTGCAGCTTTTACAACTCCAACTTGATGAACTGTTTCCATTCTCTTATTTAAAAGAGTTAATACCTCATCATCTATTTTATCTAGAGTATCTCTTAGTTTTTTTAATTCAATAGCTTCATTCATACTATTTCCCTTTTATAAACATCTATTTTAGATATTCCTCTTCATGTGCAATAAGATCTTCAAAAGTCTCTCTTCTTCTAATCAATCTATCACTTCCATTTTCTACTGCAATCTCTGCAACTCTTACTCTTGTATTATAGTTACTTGCCATTGTAAAACAATACGCACCAGCACTATGTATAGCAACTAAATCATTATGTTGTGTTAAAGGAAGTTGTATATTTTTTGCAAAAAAATCACCACTTTCACAAATAGGCCCTACAACATTACAATCACTTACATTTTCACTTTTTTCAAGAACTTCTATTTTATGGTAAGCATTATATAAACTAGGACGTAATAAATCATTCATAGCACCATCAACTACTACAAATCTTTTATCTCCATTTGTTTTTTCATATAAAACTTTAGTTATAAATGTTCCACTATTTCCAACCATAAATCTTCCTGGTTCACAAACAACAGTTACATCAAGTCCAAATAAAGCATCTAGTACAGCTTGTGCATACTCATAAGTATCTATCAAAGTTTCATTATCATAAACAATACCTAAACCACCACCAACATCAAAGAACTTTAATTCTATTTTTAGTGCAGATTTTATATTTCTTACAAGATCAGCTACTATATTTACAGATTCTTTTATAGGCTCTAACTCTGTTAATTGACTACCAATATGACAATGTATTCCAATAGGGTCTAAGTTTTCACTTTTTTTAGCTTTTATATACATTCTTTTTGCTGTATCTAAATCTACACCAAACTTATTTTCATGAAGTCCAGTAGATATATATGGATGAGTTTTTGGATCAACATTTGGATTTACTCTTATACTTATTCTAGCTTCTAGTCCGAGTTTAGCAGCCATAAGGTCAACTCTATCAAGCTCTGCTTCACTCTCTACATTTATCATTAATATATCAAGTTCTAAAGCTTGAGTTATCTCATCATCTATTTTACCAACTCCACTAAATATAATTTTATATTTAGGAATTCCAGCTTTTAAAGCTCTTTTTACTTCACCAATACTTACACAATCTGCACCACTACCTTGATCACCTAAATGTTTTATAACACTTAAATTTGAATTTGCTTTTACAGCATAAGATATTAAAGACTTTCTTGCTTTAAATGCTTCTTTTAATTCTTGATATTGTTTTGTAATATGATCAAAATCATACACATAATATGGCGTTTGATATTTATTTGCTAACTCTTTAAAGTTCATTGACATTGTTTTCTCTTACTTCTTTATATTTTTTGAAATTTAAGATATATATTATCTAAATTTGAGTAATTATCGTCTTAATGATATTTTTTTAATATTTGATTATAAACTTCCATATATTGTAAAGGATCAACTGTAGTATTATAAAGTCTTAAGGCATAGTGTAAGTGAGGTCCTGTTATTCGTCCTGTTTTACCTGACTTTCCTATTATTTGTCCTTTTTTTACTTTTTGACCTTTTTTCACATCAATTTTATCCATATGAGAATAGTAACTATATGTACCTCTACCATGATCTATATATACAACTTTCCCTAAATAGAATCTATTCATAGTTAAAGCTACTACACCATTATTTGATGCTTTTATATCTGTGCCAACTTTTGCTCTAAAGTCTGTACCACTATGATAGCTTTTTGCTTTTTTATTATATATCCTAGCATTTCCAAAAGCACTTGTAATTTTACTATTCATAGGATATTCAAAATAATCATTTTTTGTTAAATCATAAGGAGTTATTTGTGAGTATACATTTTTAAAAACTACATTGTATTCTTTTTTTGAACGCTCTTTATTTTTTTTGATAAAGTAACTTTCCCTTTTTTACTTTTATTATCTCATTTTTTTTATAGTTACCATCAACTATATTTATAGATATATTCTTTTTAAAAAGCTTTTCATCTTCATAATACTTTACTTGAACATTCTCTTTTTGTTTTTTAGCATAATAATCAACAGGTAAAAAAACCTCATAGTTTTTTGTACTACCATTTATAGTGAACATTTGAAAAGTTTGATTTTTAAAGATTACATTTGGAGCTTTGGTTAATTTTTTATCACTTTGTAGAATAACACCAAAAGTTGTACCATGTTTTATATTTTTATGAGATAGATTTATATCTACTTTTGCAAAAATTATAGAGGATAAGAAAAAGAATAAAAATATTTTTTTCATTTATAAGGTTTTAGATTAATTTAGATGTAGATTCTAATAGCCACAACAGTCATTTGGGTGCAAAGACGAAATTACAAATTTCTTTTGCACAACCAAATCCCGCGAAAAGTGGAAAGAGTGAAACTATTCACTCTTTCTTATCACTTTTCGCCATTCCAGGCAATTCTTGGCTTCCCGTCTTCAAACTCAACAGCAGGCATACCCATAATATTAAACCCACTATCAACATAATGAATCTCACCAGTTACTGCACTAGATAAATCTGAAAGTAAATACATACCAGAATTTCCAACCTCATCAATTGTTACATTCTTTTTAAGAGGAGAGTGAGCTTCATTCCATTTAAGCATAAATCTAAAATCCCCAATACCAGCAGCAGCTAAAGTTTTAATAGGACCTGCACTAATAGCATTTACTCTAATACCATCTTTACCTAAATCTTCTGCAAGATATTTTGTAGTCATTTCTAACGTTGCTTTTGCTATACCCATTAAATTATAATTTGGAATATATTTAACTCCACCATAATATGAAAGTGTAAGAATTGAACAGTTATCACTCATAATAGGTTTTAACTCTCTTGTAACTTCAATTAAAGAGTATACAGATATATCCATAGCAATATTAAAAGCATCTTTAGATATATCATAAAATCTTCCAGATAATCCCTCTTTTGGAGCAAAAGCAATAGAGTGAACTACAAAATCAATTTGTCCCAAATCCTTCTCTAATGATTCTTTCAAAGCTTTTATCTCATCTGGATTACTTACATCACATGGATACACATAATCAGCACTTCCAAATTCAGCTGCAATTGGTTCAACTCTTTTTTTCAAAGAGTCATTTAAATATGTAAATGCTATTTGTGCTCCTTGTGCTGCACATTGTTTTGCAATACCATAAGCAATAGATTTATTATTTGCTACACCTAAAATAACACCTTTTTTACCATTCATCATCATATATATTTTTCCTTTCTACTTTTTACTACTTATTTCAATAATTTGTTTGAAATCTTCAACATTCCAAGAACCACTTCCAATTAAAGTACCATCTACATTTGGTATATCTAAAATTTCTGATATATTAGACGTTTTTACACTACCACCATACAATAAAGGCTTATTGATTTTTTTCTTGATTTTTTTATGAACTGTTTGGATATCTTCTACAACTGGTATTATTCCTGTCCCTATTGCCCATACTGGTTCATAAGCTAAAATTAGATTTTCATAATCTAAATCTATACCATCAAACTGCTCCCAAATATAACCTAGTGTTTCAGTCATACCTAACTCTTTAACCTCTAAAGGCTCTCCAACACAATATATTATTCTATATCCAAGAGATTTATAGTAATTATATTTTAAAGATATATCTTTTTGAGATTCATTAAGAATATGTCTTCTTTCACTATGTCCTATTAAAATGGTTTTAATACCAAACTCATCTAATTGTTCTGTTCCTATTTCACCTGTAAATGAACCATTTTTAGTGAAATAAGCATTTTGAGAACCTACTGTTAGATTATTACGAGTGGTAAAGGTATCAAGAGAAGTTGATGTGGGAAATATAAAAACTTCATTTTCTATATTTTTATCAATTAAAAAAGAGTTTATAGAATCTATAAACTCTCTTGTACTTTTTCTAGTATGATTTGTTTTAAAATTACTTGCAATTATTTTCATAATTGAAATCCTTACTTATATTTATAAAATAAAGATTTATTCTATCATAATTTTTTAAAAAGTATTATTATCGGTTATTCATTGTCTGCTTTAATAGTATTTAAGATAACTTCCATTTTTCCTTGTGCATTTAATAACTGAGATATAGCTTCTGCATCTTTTATTGTTAATGACGCTATCCAGTTGTAAACATTTGGATATTCTACATACATAGTATTATCACCTTTTTTCTTATACATAGAAACACTACAAGGAGCAAAAGCACCTGCTTCTGGTCTCGTTTTAGCCACAGAATAAATTACAACTAATTTACAAATAGATTCAGAAACAAATAAATCAAAAGTATCATCTCCTTCTTTTTTGAAATCATAAGCAATATCAGTAAATCCAGCTTGAACAAACCCATTTAGTTCTATTCCAGCTTCAAACTCTTCTATAATTCCCTCACTCATATCTTCCCACTCTGTAGGATCTAATTCTATATTCATTTTTGTTACAAGATCTTTTTGTGTTTTAGAAATTTGATACTCGAAAGTTTCGTACTCACCTTTTGGCAATGCTTTAAATAATGTCTTTTTTACTAAAGTACCTATATTTACTAAATCTTTATTATCTATAGGTATTCCAGTTATTTTTGACATAGCGTCAATTGTTAAGAAAGAAACATGAATTCTATCTTCACCTTTTTTTGTATAAATAGCCATACTCATAGGTGTAAAAAGTCCAATTTTAGGATATTGTTTTGCTAAGTTATGTACAGAATCAACATGATACAACGTAAACAAATTATAAATTTTAAAATCTGTTTTATCAAATTGTTTCATAAAAGGGATATTCATATCTCTATTATCAGAAATATAAAAGCCCATTTTTTTAAACTCTGCTTCTATTGTTTTTGGAGTAACTTTTCCATCTTTGTTTTCTTGGCTAATAACATTTACATCATTACCATATAAAACAACAAATGAGATTAGCACAATAAGTAGTTTTTTCATTTTTCAATATCCTTTAGTTTTAGACTAAATTAACTATAGGATAGTATTTCTTTTATTCAACTTAAATAAGAAAATGTAATAATTCAGTCAAGCTTATAATAACTATTAATTATGATTATTTATTGTTTTGTTCACTATTTCTAAGACCTTTGAAGCATATCCCCACTCATTATCATACCAAAGTACAAATTTTAACATTTTTTTATGTATCACATTTGTAAATCTATGATCAATAATTGTAGTATATTCCTCTTTAGCAAAATCACTTGAAACTAATGGTTCAAAACTATTTAGTATTACTTTATATTGTTGCTTTTTTTCACAATTTTCAAGAAGATTTATTAATTCCTCTTTTTCAATGTGTTTTTTTAAACTCAAAACTACATTTATAGCACCAACTGTAGATGTAGGAACTCTCATAGAATTAGAAGAGATAAGTTCATTATTAATATTTTCCATCACATAAGAACAAGCTGTAATAGTTGTAGTACCACTAGGGATTATATTTTGTGTAGCACTTCTTCCAAACTCAAAATTACACGCTACATCTCTATCTGTACTACCAATACAACCACCATCTAAAGTTTTTTGATGATTTAGTAAAGGATGAATTGTGGTAATATCACCATATTCTATACCATAGTTTGTATCTATTATTTTTAAAATTGGTAATAATGAAGTTGCATTACACGAACTAGCTGATATTATTTTATGTTTTTGTACATCCAAAGCATTTTCATTTACACCAAGAATCACATTTATATCTGCTTCTTTATTTGGGTGAGTTAAAAAAATAGCTTTAAGATTTAGCTGTCTTAACTTTTCAATATCAAACTTTGCACCACTTGCTTCAATAATAATATCTATATCATATTTAGCAAAATCTATATCAAAAATATTTTTATGATTTAAAATTTCTATATTATTTTTACTATTTAATATAAAGTTTTCATTTACACTATATCTATCTTCAAACTTTCCATAAGTTGAATCATAATTTACAGAATATGCTATGTTGTCTATATTTGAATTTAGTTCATTTATAGCTTTAATATTAATATTATCAAAAGAGTTACTAATTCGTAGAATTGATTTCCCAATTCTACCAATTCCATTTAAAAGTATATTCACAGTTTATTCAACTAAAAGAGCTTTCACTCCAGGTAATACTTTACCTTCAATAAGTTCTAAAGATGCTCCACCACCAGTAGAGATAAATGTCATATCTTCTTCATCTCCAGTTCTTTTAACTAAATCAGCAGTATCTCCACCACCAACAACTGTTGTAGCATAAGAGCTTGCAACAGCATGAGATAGTTTTGTACTACCTTTTGCAAATTTATCCATCTCATAAACACCCATTGGACCATTCCAAAGAATAGTATGTGCATCTTCTAAAGCTTGCATAAATAAAGTTGTACTTGCAGGACCAATATCTAATCCCATCCAACCTTTTGGTATCTCTTGAATTGTTGTTGGTCTTGCAAACGCTTCACTATCAAACTCTTCTGCTGAAATAACATCAACAGGAAGATAAAACTTAACACCAAGTTCTTTAGCTTTTGCCATAATATCTAAGGCATCAGGAATTAACTCATCTTCAACTAAAGAGTTTCCAACTTCATGACCTAAAGCTTTTAAAAATGTAAAAGCCATACCACCACCAATAATAATCTTATCAACTTTTGGAACTAAATTATGTAATGCTTCAAGTTTTCCAGAAACTTTACTTCCTCCAACAATAGATACAAAAGGTCTCTTTGGTTCTTCAATAATATGGTAAAAAAACTTAATCTCTTTTGCAAGTAAAAAACCTGCTGCTTTTGAATCAATATCAAAATGCCCAGCGACACCTTCAACTGAAGCATGTGCTCTATGAGATACCCCAAAAGCATCATTTATATAAATATCTGCCATATCAGCTAAAGTTTTACTTAATAGTGGATCATTTTTAGTTTCACCAGATTCAAATCTCATATTTTCTAAAAGCATGATTTCACCAGCTTGTAAATCATTTGCCATATCAATAGTTTCTCCACAAATAACATTTGGTGCTAATTTAATCTCTTGTTTTAAAAGAGTATGAAGTCTTTTTGCAACAGGCTTTAAAGAAAACTTCTCTTCAAAACCATTTTTTGGTCTTCCAAAATGTGAAGCAATAATAACAGCACAATCGTTATCTATACAATATCTAACAGTATTTAAAGCACTTCTTATTCTTCTATCATCTGTAATATTTTGATACTCATCAACTGGTACATTAAAATCACATCTTATAAATATTTTTTTACCTGATATATCTATATTGTTTATCTCTTGAAGTTTCATATTTTCCCTATAACTTTTAATTCGATGCTACGTGCACACCCATATCTACTAATCTACAAGAGTAACCCCACTCATTGTCATACCAAGAAAGAACTTTAACCATGTTATCACCTATTACTTGTATAGTATCAAGAGGAACTACAGATGATCTTTCTTCTCCATTAAAGTCTGAACTAACTCTACCTTCTGTATCAATTCCTAAAATACCTTTTAAGTTACCACTACTAGCTTCTTCAAACTTTTTACAAACCTCTTCAAGAGTTGTATTTTTGTTTAATGTAACAGTTAAATCAACCATAGAAACATTTGGTGTTGGAACTCTTATAGCTTGTCCATTTAGTTTTCCATTTAAGTGTGGCATAACTTTACCTATAGCTTTAGCAGCTCCTGTTGTAGTAGGAATAAGGTTAGTTGCACCAGCTCTTGCTTTTCTTGGCTCTGATTTATGTTTTGCATCAAGAATTGGTTGGCTTCCTGTATAAGAGTGAATAGTTGTCATAAGACCTTTTTCTATACCAAAAGCATCATCTAAAACTTTTGCAACAGGTGCTAAACCATTTGTAGTACAAGAAGCATTTGAAACAACTGATTGTCCCTCATATTTATCTTCATTTACACCCATTACAAATGTAGCAGTATCATCTTTTGCAGGTGCACTAAATACTACTTTTTTTATACCATTGTCAAGATAACCTTGAACTGATTCTTGTGTTAAAAATGCTCCTGTACACTCTAAAACAACATCAGCACCAAGAGATGCAAAATCTAGCTTTGCAGGGTCTCTTTCGCTTAACAATTTTGCCTTATCATTTCCAATATAAATATATCCGTCTTCAACTTTTATATCTTGGTTATTACCATGAACAGTATCATATCTCAGATTGTATTGAATCATCTCTTCACTACCACTTGCATTTGCTGCAACTAGTTCTACATCTTCTCTTGAAGCAACAATTCTAGCAACACATCTTCCTATTCTACCTAAACCATTTATAGCAACTTTTATAGCCATAACCATCCTTTTGATTTTTAATAATTTTGCAAATATTTTAGCTAAATTTTTATATAAATATGGTTAAGGAAAAATTATATAAATTGTATAAATATAATAGCTCATTTTAACCAAACTATAAAAATTATTTCCCTATAATCTAATCTTATTAAATATGGAGTTTTTTAATGGCAATAATGATAAAAAAAAGAAATGGTAGACAAGAAATTTTAGATATTACGAAGATACAAAAACATACTATTTCAGCAACAGAAGGTTTAGCAGGCGTTAGTCAAAGTGAACTAGAAATTGATGCACAAATCAAATTTATTGATGGTATGAGTTCATCGGATATTCAAGATGCTCTCATAAAAACTGCTGTAGAAAAAATAGACATCGATGTACCAAACTGGACATTTGTAGCTTCAAGATTATTTCTTTTTGATTTATATCATAAAGTGGGAAAAGCAACTCATGGAATCAAAGGAAATGCATATTGTCATTTAGCAGAATATATAAAATATGGACAAGACGCTGGAAGAATAATACCAGGTATTGAAAACGGGTATGACTTAGATGAGTTAAGTGAATACTTAGATCCTCAAAGAGATTATCTTTTTAACTACTTAGGTATGAAAACTTTATATGATAGATATCTTCTTAAAAATAATGATAAACAACCTATAGAATTACCTCAACAAATGTTTATGGGTATTGCTATGTTCTTAGCTCAAAATGAAAAAGATAAACAAAATAAAGCAAAAGAATTTTACGATGTAATCTCAAAATTTGAAGTTATGCTTGCTACTCCAACTTTATCAAATGCAAGAACAAATAGACATCAACTTTCATCTTGTTATATTGGATCAAGTCCTGATAACATTGAAGGTATTTTTGATGGTTATAAAGAGATGGCACTACTATCTAAATTTGGTGGTGGTATTGGTTGGGATTGGAACTCAATTAGAAGTCTTGGTGGAGTTATCGATGGTCATAAAAGTGCAGCAGGTGGTACAGTTCCATTTTTAAAAATCACAAATGACATAGCTCTTGCAGTTGATCAATTAGGTACTAGAAAAGGTGCTATTGCTGTTTACCTAGAGCCATGGCATATGGATATTGAAGATTTTATAGACTTAAAGAAAAACTCAGGAGAAGAAAGAAGAAGAGCCCACGATCTTTTCCCAGCATTATGGATAAATGATCTATTTATGAAAAGAGTTTTAGCAGATGAACACTGGACACTATTTGATCCATACGAAGTAAGAGATTTAGCAGAACTAACTGGAGAAGATTTTGAAAAAAGATATGAAGAATATGAAAATGATTCTTCAGTAACTAAAGAACAAATGAAAGCAAAATCTCTTTGGAAAAAAGTTCTTACGTCATACTTTGAATCAGGTAGTCCATTTTTATGTTTTAAAGATAATGCAAATAGATCAAATCCAAATGATCATACAGGATTTATTAGAAGTTCTAATCTTTGTACAGAAATATTTCAAAATACAAACCCAAATCACTATTTAGTAAAACTAGAACTTGAAGATGGTGAAATTCTAACTTTTGAAGAACATGAAGAAGTTAAAATGGATAGTGGAATTATAAAAAAAGCAAACAAAATATCTGCTCTTGATAACTTAAATGGTAAAAAAATATTTATAGTTGAAAAAGAAAAAATAGATGGAGACACAGCTGTTTGTAATCTTGCATCTGTAAACCTTAGTAAAATAAATACAAATGAAGATATCCAAAGAGTATTACCAACAGCTATTAGAATGTTAGACAATGTAATAGATTTAAACTTCTACCCACTTAGAAAAGTAAAAGCTACAAACTTAAAAAGTAGAGCTATAGGTCTTGGAGTTATGGGTGAGTCTCAAATGGTAGCAGAAGCTGGTCTTGTATGGGGAAGTAACGATCACCTTAAAAAGATTGATTTAATTATGGAAGCTATTAGTTACAATGCTATTAATGCTTCTTCAGATTTAGCTGTTGAAAAAGGTATATACCCTACATTTGAAGGTTCTAAATGGTCTAAAGGAATTATGCCAATGGATCATGCGACACCTGCTGTTAATGCACTTGTTGAAAAAGACCTATTTGATACAGGATACGATTGGGATAGTTTACGAGAAAAAATAAAATCTCAAGGTATGAGAAATGGATACCTTATGGCTATTGCTCCTACTTCATCTATCTCTATTTTAGTTGGAACAACTCAAGCAATTGAGCCAGTATATAAAAGAAAATGGTTTGAAGAAAACTTAAGTGGACAGATTCCTGTTGTTGTACCAAACCTAAATCCAGAAACATGGAACTATTACACACCAGCTTATGAAGTTGAACAAATGGATATTATAAAAGCTGCTGCAATTAGACAAAAATGGATAGACCAAGGTCAATCTACAAATATATTTATGTCTTTAGATAAAGCAAGTGGTAAATACTTACATGAACTTTATACATTAGCTTGGCAACTTGGACTTAAATCTACATATTACCTAAGAAGTCAATCTCCTGAAGCTGTTGCTGATGTAGCAGATAGAAGCCTAGAGTGTGTAGGTTGTCAATAAATATAATCATCATATAAAAATATAAAATAAAAGAGTAACTATGGATAGAAAAAATATATATAACCCTCAATCACAAGAAGACCTAAATGGAAGAAGAACATTTGGAGGAGATCCTGATGGTATGATAAACTTCACTCGTGTGAAATATGAGTGGGCAGCAAAACTTTGGGATACAATGGAAGCAAATACATGGTTTCCAAGAGAAGTTCAAATGACTCAAGATGCTAAAGATTATAAATACTTAACAACATCTGAAAAAAGAATGTACGACCTTGTACTATCTCAACTTATCTTTATGGATTCTTTACAAACAAATAATCTAATGGATAATATCAATCCATACATTACAGCGCCTGAAATAAACGCTATTCTTTCAAGACAATCTTATGAAGAAGCAAATCACTCTAAATCTTATGCTGTTATGGTTGAGTCTATTTCTGATAATACCGATCTTATTTATGATATGTGGAAAACAGATTCAAAACTACAAGAAAAAAATAACTTTATCGCAGGAACTTACAAAAATTTAAGTGGTGATATTACAGATGAAAAAATAGTTTTAGCAATGTTTGCTAATCAAATCTTAGAAGGTCTATACTTTTATGCTGGATTTGCAGCTATGTACGCACTTGGAAAATCTGGGAAAATGTTAGGTTCTTCACAAATGATAAAATTCATCCAAAGAGATGAAGTAACACATCTTTTACTTTTTCAAAATATGATAAACTCAACTAAAAAAGAAAGACCTGAGCTTTTTACATCTGAACTTGAAACACAAGTACGAGAGATGTTTAGAAAAGCTGTTGATTTAGAATCAAGCTGGGGAGATTATATTACTCAAGGACAAATCCTTGGATTTACAAAAGATATTATTCGTCAATATATAGAATACCTAGCAGATAGAAGACTAGAAGCAGTTGGGTACGAACCTGAATATGGTGTAAAACATCCTATTCCATGGGTTGATGGATATAGTTCATTTAACGATCAAAGAACTAACTTCTTTGAGGGTAATGTTGTTAATTATTCTAAGGGGTCTATCGATTTCGACGACTTCTAAAAAAGAAGATTTTCTAATCTTTCTTTTTGCCAAACTCTGCGTTGAAGAACTAAATTTAACTAGTCACTTACTGTAGTAAGCTCCTAGCTAAATTTAGTTCTCCGCCTTGACCTTAACAAAAATAAAAATCATTAAATCTCTTTTTTCTCCATACTATTTTTAAAATCTTTTATTAATTTCCTTAAAATCTCTTTTCCCTTATTCGTTATATAATATACATGTTCATTATTAACTTCTTTATTCTTATCAATAAAGACTAATTCTTCACTTTCCAACTCATTAAGAGCTTCTTCTATCATTACAGGAGCTTCTCCTAAATGACTGCCAATAGAACTACTTCTTACATGATCCCCATACTCTCCAACTAAAAATAAAGCTTTATTTTTTAATGAATTTTTATTATAGTTTATAAATTTATTTCTAAACTCTTCTTTTTTATTAAATTCATACTTTTTATTTCCACTTAAAAATAAATTATCAGCTGTTACAACATCTTCTTCGCTATTTAATTTCTCTTTCAATTTAAAAATTTCTTCATCTTTTCTCTTTAAATCATTATCATATTCAATTTCTAAAGTTACCATATATTGTCGTATCTTTTTAGATTGCTCTTTTGTAAGAGGTGTTTCATCATCAATTTTTTGTTTTATTTCTTGTATTTCTTTTTGTTTATTCTTCCAAAACTCATAAATATACTTTGCTGGATAAGGTACTATAAATATATAAACCAGAGTAATTATCAATGGTATTAAAAGCCCATTTCCTAAAAGTGTATAATAGTAAATATCAAATCCATTCCAAAGAGTAAAAACATCTTGAGGATATAGTGTTTTTATCACTTCAAATTTTTCTATTACTTTTAAATCTCCATCAAAAAAAACCATTACTAACTTATAATTACAAACCAACCAATAAAAAATAAAAGAGCCTACTAATGGACTAGATGTTCTTTCATATAAATGCGCTTTAAAAGAATTTATAGTATCTTGCATATTTATCCTAAAAATTTTAATGATTTCATTATATAATAATCTGATTATAAATCAAATTTTATGTATAATTATAAAAATCTTATTTTAGGTAACTTATGAACAAAGTATCACTTCAATTATTTACATCAATTTTAAATAAAGGTATAAAATAATGCCTCCTAAAAATAGTCAGATTCTTCTTATTGAAAATGTTCTCTCAAGTTTAAATGAGAACATGAATGAAAGAGAAAATACTATAAAAAGTATTGAAGAAGAATCTGCTAAATTAAAAAACACTATAACTACTTTAAAGCATGAGTGTAAGTCTGCTTTTAATGAGCAAGAAAGATTAGAAGACACAATAAATGATTTAAAAAAACAAAATATTTTTTTATCTCAAGAGATAAAAACAACAAATGAACAACTTAGTATAAAAAGTAAAGAGTTTGATTCTATAAAAATGCAACATGAGCAATTTATGGATAATATAGAAAAAAGAATTGAAGACTTTAAACAACAACTAGACAATAAAAACTCAATTATCCTAGAACTTGAAAATATAAATAAAGAACTTAACAAACAAGTACAAAATACTCAAAAAGACAAAAAAGTAAGTATCTCTAAATTGGAAAGAAAACTAGAACATGAAGAGTTTAAAAACTTTATTAATACTGATGATAGTTATGACTTTTCATCTTTAAAGAGTGAAACAACCAATACTAAAAAAAAGACACCATCTAAACCTAAAAAAAATACAAACGTAAAATTAGATAAATTGGAAAATCAATTAAAAAATACAAAAAAAGAAGCGGAAATTTTAGCTAAAAAATCTCTATCAACAGAAGAAGAACAACTAAAAAAGAATTTAGGATTTTAAAATACCCATGAACTTAATATCACTACAACTAAAAACATCAAAACACTTTGAAAAAAACTTATCAAAATTAGTAAAACATATAGAAAAAACACCAAAAGACTCTTTTGTCTTAGCACCAGAACTGTACCTAAATGGTTATGCTTATGATAGATTAGATGAAGCAGTAGCTATAACTAAAAAAGCTACAAAAGTATTAAAATTTTTATCAAAAGATAAAACTATAGCTTTAACTATGACAACTAAAAAGAAAGACTCATACTATAATACTTTACATATTTTTTATAAAGGGAAAATAGTTCATACCCAATCAAAAGCAAAACTATTTGTATTAGATGATGAGAGAAAGTATTTTACTTCAGGGGAAGAAAAAGATATAAAAATCATCTCTGTAGGTGGTATAAAAATAGCATCTCTTATATGTTTTGAGCTTAGATATATCGAATTATGGCAAAAACTTCAAGGTGCAGATATTATTTTAGTTCCAGCTATGTGGGGAAGACTCAGAAAAGAAAACTTTGAAACACTAAGTCGTGCATTAGCTGTTATAAACCAATGTTTTGTAATTGCAAGTGATAGTGCAAATGACAATATGGCAAAATCAAGTGCTATAATATCTCCATTTGGAAATGTGACAAAAAATGATAATAAAAAAGTAATATCTGTAGATGTAAACTTTTCAGAAATAAAAAAAATGAGAAGATATATAAATATAGGTATAAAGTAATGCAAAATACAAAAGTAAAAAGTATATTATTTGTATGTTTAGGAAATATCTGTAGATCACCACTTGGAGAAGCTATAGCTAAAGACCTAACAACTAAATATAATATTGATTTACTATGTGATAGTGCTGGAACTGGAAGTTGGCATATAGGAGAAGCACCTTGTGATGATTCCATAAAAATAGCAAAACAACACAACATAGATATATCTTCATATCGTGCTAGACAAGTTACAACAAAAGATTTTGATAAATTTGATTTAATAATAGGACTAGATAAAAGCAATATCTCAAACTTAAAAAACCTAGGTTGTAAAAACCCTATACTTTTAGGAGATTATGGATTTGATGGAGAAGATGTACCTGATCCATACTTTTTTAGTGGCTTTGAAGGCTTTGATAAAGTATATGATATGATTGAAATCTGTACTAAAAATCTATTTGAAAAAGAGATATTAAACTAACTACTTTCTTTTTATCTCAAACTTTTGAGCTCGAACTGTTATATCAGTAATCACTCCATTTGTATTTAGTATTTCCATAACTGTATTTGCAATGCTTTGAGGAAGCAAATATGTATCTTCTTTATTTGATGGCTCAAATTTTAAATCTTCAAAAAATTCTGTTTTTGTTATATCTGGATTTATATTTGTAACTTTAACACCACTACGTCTAACCTCTTCAAATAAACAAAATCCAAAATCTCTAAGTCCACTTTTTGTTGCTGTATAAAGTGCTGAAAACTTTGAGTGTTTGGTCGCTTCTATTGAGGTGATATTTATAATATGTCCAGTAGTTTTTTTAAGACTTCTTAAAAGTAAGTTTGAAAGTATAATAGGAGCAGTAAGATTTACATCTATAAGCTCTTTTATTTTTAATATACTAATCTCTTCATGTGGTTCAAATACTCCAATACCAGCACAGTTTACAAGTAAGTCTATATCATTATTTTTTAATATCTCTTTTACTTCTGCTTCTAAAGAGTTTGTATCTTCAAGTCTAGATTTTAGTTTTAGTACTTCATATTCATTATTTTGTAAAGTATCACTTATAGCTTTACCTATACCACTACTATATCCAGTAACTATCGCTTTTTTTATACTCATCTTTTAAACTTTGATTTCCATTGTTTTAATATAGATTTTTTAGTTTTAATTCTAATATAAAATAATATCCCAATAGCTAATAATGCTAAAATCGTTATAATAATAACCTTTATATACTCACTTACTAACTCTTGATTATGTCCTATAAAGTATCCAAGTAAAGTAAGAATAATCACCCAAATACCAGCACCTAAACTAGTATATAATGAAAACTTCCATAGATTCATTTTTGCTAAACCTGCTGGAAGTGATATATATTGTCTCACAGCAGGGATAAGTCTTCCACTAAAAGTAGATATATGACCATGTTTTGCAAAAAAGTCTTCCATTTTTTGTAAAGTTTCCTCTTTTACTAAAACATATTTACCATATTTACTTAAAAATGCTCTACCATATTTCAGTGCTAAGAAGTAATTAAAAACTGCTCCTGCTAAACTTCCTGCAATTCCAGCTAAAACTGCAAGATAAATATTCATCTCACCTTTTGCAGCTAAATAACCAGCAGGTACCATAACAACTTCACTTGGAAATGGGAAAAATGAGCTTTCTAAAAACATCATTATAAAAATACCAGTGTACCCAAGAGCACTTACTGTTTCAACTATAAAATTTACTATATCATGTAACATCAAATACCTATAAAACTATTTTTTAGGAATAGGATAGTTTTCAACAACAAAGTCTATATCTTTATCACCTCTACCACTTAGGTTTACTAATATAGACTCTTTTGGATTTTGTTTTGCATATTTCATAGCAAAAGCAACCGCATGAGCTGATTCAAGTGCAGGAATTATACCTTCAAGTTGAGATAATTTATAAAAAGCATCAACAGCTTCATCATCATTACAGTGTCCAATTTGTGTTCTACCTATACTACTTAAATATGCATGTTCAGGGCCAATCGATGGATAATCTATCCCACTACCTATTGAATGAACTGGTGCTGGTTCTCCATTTTTATCACTTAACATAATAGAATTAAAACCATGCATTACACCCTCTTTACCATAAGTAAGACTTGCACTATGTTCACCTATTTTTTCACCTTTACCCATAGGCTCAACTCCATAAAGTTTCACAGCATCTTCAATAAACCCACTAAAAATACCCATAGCATTACTTCCACCACCAACACAAGCAGCAACAACATCAGGTAAGTTTCCAGTCATCTCAAAAAATTGTTCTTTTGCTTCAAATCCAACAATAGATTGAAAATCTCTTACCATTTTTGGGAATGGGTGAGGGCCTACAACAGAACCTATAGCAAACATTTGAGTCTCTGGGTCTTTTACATATGCTTCAAAAGCACTATCAACTGCCTCTTTTAAAGTTTTAAGTCCATGAGTTGCTGGAACTACTTTTGCTCCAAGTATTTGCATTCTTACAACATTTGGGTACTCTTTTGCAATATCAACTTCACCCATATGTATCTCACACTCTAGTCCAAAATATGCGGCTGCTGTTGCTAATGCAACTCCGTGTTGCCCTGCACCTGTTTCAGCAATAAGTTTTTTCTTACCTAAATACTTTGCAAGTAATCCCTCTGCCATACAGTGATTTAATTTGTGAGCACCAGTATGATTTAGATCTTCTCTTTTAAGATATATTTGTCCACCACCAACATAATCACTTAAGTTTTTTGCATAATAAACTGGTGTTGGTCTACCTTGATAGTGTTTTCTTATATTTCTTAATTCATTTATATAATTATGTGATTTTGATAATTTATCGTAAGCTTCTGATATTTCTTTAAATGGTTTTTCTAGTTGTGGAGGTATAAATGCCCCACCAAATTTTCCAAAATATCCATTTTCATCTGGATGAGATTCTAAATAACTTTTTTTAAGTTCCATATACACTTACCTTTTTTCATATTTAATCGATTATTATATCAATATTTCATTGAACTTTTTATTTGATTAAATGATAATAGGTTTATATATTTATATAGAGAAAACTAATCTTTATATCTATCTCTTATTTCTAAAAACTTATCTTTATTTTCAAAAAATAAGTCAATAAGCTTAGGCTCAAAATGTTTACCTCTTTCCTCTTCAAAAAGCTTGTATATTCTTTCATCTTCCCACTTTTCTTTATAACATCTTGTACTACCTAAAGCATCAAATACATCTGCAACGGCTGTTATTCTTCCATATATATGAATATCTTCACCCTTTAATCCTCTTGGATATCCTGAACCATCCCATTTTTCATGATGCTCATAAGATACAGTAGCAGCAGCTTGTAATATCTCTCTTGTAGAATCTTTTAATACTTCATATCCTATTCTTGTATGTTCTTTCATATGATTAAATTCATCATCTGTAAGTTTTCCTGGTTTTTTTAATATACTATCAGGAATTGCAACTTTACCTATATCATGCATAGGACTTGCAGTAAATAATATATCAGTATCTTTTTGAGACAACCCATACAATTCAGCTAAAATTTTAGAATACTCTGCAACTCTTTTTACATGATTACCTGTTTCTTTTGAACGACTTTCACCAATTTCACCCATTTTATATACAATATCTTTTTGGGTATTTTCTATTTCAGTATGAAGATTAACCATATTTGTAACATCATGCATAAGATAAAGATGCTCTTTTACATTTTCATCTCCATCAACTATAGGGTAAATAATAGTATCAACATAATATGGCTGTTTATCTTTTGATATATTTGTAAATTGAATAGAAACAATCTCTTTATTTGATAATTTTTCTATAATGACTTCACTATCATCATTTACTATATGTTTTTTATCTCTAAGATCTCTACTATCTAATCCTAGAAGTTCCTCAAAACTATATCCACTAATTTTACAAAGCTCTTCATTTGCATAAGTTATTATATTATTTGTATCTGTTTTTAACACTACTGTAAATTGATTTATAGCATCTTCATATTGGGCTGTATATTTAAGATTTTCTTTTAGTGAATTACTTGTATCATTAAGTTTATTTTTTAATATCTCTTTATATGTTTCAAGTTCTGTTATATCATACCTTAGACCAATATACTCTTCAATTTCTCCATTAGCATTTATAATAGGTGTAATAAAAGCATCAACCCAATAAAAAGAGTTGTCTTTTTTTCTATTTTTTACTTTACCTTTCCATGGTTGTTTTAATTCTTTTATAGTATGCCACATATCCTTAAATACTTCTTTTGGCATATCTTGATGTCTTACTATATTATGATTTTTACCTATTAACTCTTCTTTTTGAAACCCTGATAGTTCACAAAATCGATCATTTACATAGGTGATTATTCCTCTTGAATCTGCTTTAGAAACTATTGAGCTTTTATCAACAGCTGATTTATACTCTTCTAAAATTTTATTAGAGCAAATAACCTCTTCCTCTTTTATCTTATAATCAATCCATAAATCAACTTTTAAAACTATCTCTTCTATAATATATGGTTTTTTTAGAATATCAACAGCTCCTGCTTTTAAACCATCTCGAATTGTAGAGGGAACAATATCTTCACAAAGCATAATTACAGGTATTTTTTTTATATTTACTATATTATTACTATTTTTTTGTAAAAACTCTATTCCACTTGAATCTTCTAATTGAGTATCCAATAAAATTAAATCTATATTCTTATTATTTAAAATTTCTAAAGCACTATTTTGATCTATTGCTAATTGGATATTATAATATCTATTTTCAAACAAACTTTTTAGTTGTTTCTGAATTTCTAAAGAGTCTTCTATTATCAATATAGTTTTAAATTTATTTTTTTCAAGTTGTTCTATTGTTTTAAAAACTTGATTAATCTTATAAAAAAAAGTATTATCTTTAGTTAAAAAATCAATCACACCTTTTTGATAAGAGATATCTCTAAATTGATTGTCTTTTTCCCCTGTCATTACAAAGATTTTTTCACTATTATTTTCAAGTTTTTTTATAAGCTCATAACCATTTCCATCAGGTAAATGAATATCAAGCATCAAATAATTAATATTATACTTTTCTAAATACTCATTAGCCTCTTTTAAAGTTGAAACTGCATAACAATTAAAACCTTTCTGGGTAAACTCTTTTTGTATAGTTTTATTAATTAACCGAGAATCTTCTACTATTAATATATTATAATTTGAGGGAAAAAACTTAAACTTTAAACTAACATTACAATTATTTTTATTATTCATTAAATACCATTTCATATAGTCAAATATAATTTATTATATCTTAAAATATATAAATTAAATTATTTTGATATACACTTTTTATATAAGAATTTTAATAATTTTTGAGGATATTTTCTTAATTAATCTATATCCTATATAAGTTACTAAATATCTCTAACATCTCATCTTTTTTTAAAATATCAAAATCTAAATATTTATATACAAATAGAGACTATAATATTTTTTTATTAATTTTTTCCATATAACTCATTTTCATCATATCTTCCATTTGATTATTTGTAGAATATTCATAACCAAATACATCTTTCCATAAACTATGAGCTTCCATACACATATAAAAGTAAACTTTCCCATGCCATGGTTTAAAACTATTATAAAGATGAGAAAACATCTCTTTTTTTGTTTCAATACTATAAGACTGCTTCCCATTTATAGTTTCAAAAGGCATTTGAAGAATTTTAGTTTTCATCTGTCTTGCACGTAATTGTTTTATAACAGGTTTTATAAAAGTTAAAGTACCCATTGATATAAGAACCACTTCTTTACTATCAAAAGTATTGATCAAATTATCATATATTTTTTTATAATCATCCAAATAGTTTTTATATACAACTATAGGATGAAAATGGAACCCTACTAATACACCTTTATTAGCTAAAGCCCTAGCTGAAGCTATTCTTTCATCTAAAGATGCTGTTAAATGTTCTTCATTTTTGATAATTATGGGAGTATTTAAAGACCAAGTTACTATTATATTTTTTGGTACTTCATTTTCAAGAAAGTATTTTATATTGTTTGATTTTGTTTTAAACTCTAAAATTACATTGGAATTAGTTTTTGCAAACTCAAACAAAGCATCTAAAATCTCTTCATGATTTCCCCACATAAGAGAATCACTACTTTGCCCTGTTCCTATATGATATGTTTCATTTGGATCAAGATTTAAGTTTTCTAACTTTTTCTTAAAATCTTTATCAAAACCTATTTTATTTTGATTATAAAAACTTTGAATAGAACAATAACTACAATCAAATCCACAAGACTCAACTGCATCTAAAGTTAAAAGGTTACAACATCTAGTTCCTTCACTTGCAACAGGACAAGCACCTAAACCTATACCACTTTTTTCTATTTTATTAAATTCAAATTTTCTAGTTTCATACTTAATATCATCAAAACTAGTATAGTCATTTGGATTACTCTGTAGTTGTTTATGTTTATTTACATAAAACTCAAATATCTTTTTTGATAATTGCTTTGATTTATATTTTTCTTCAAACTCAAAAGGAAAAATATCTTCAAACGAAGATTCATTCCACATATAAAAATCTTTTTTTATATCCTCTAAAATCTTCTTTTGAGATACTGTAAAATTATATTTATCTAAATTCATTAATTAAATTGTTTAATAGCTTTTTCCATAAGATATATATGATAATTCTCTTGATACATTATAAATGTCAGAAATTTACTTATCTCTTCATCATCTATAGCTTGGGCCAGTTTTGCACACTCAGCTTTTGCATTTTCCTCTTCTGTAATACCATCTATTAAAAACTGTTTTATATCTTTATCTTTATATAAAGGTTCTATTATCATTCTAGGAATTGCCAATATACCCATCTTAGCCATCATCTCACCAAAACTTTTTAGATGATATTGTGACTCATCAATCATATCTTGGTAAATATTATATTGTAAAATATCCTCTGTATAGTTTTGAAAATAAGAATAAAGAAGAATAAGCTCATACTCTTTATAACTCTCTTCAAATAAAAATATTGTTAAAGCACCTGTAGATTGAGTATCTAAGTTTTTATCTTCATAAATTCTATTTTTATTAAAAGCTGTTATATCTGCATTGTTTTTATTATCTTCTAAAAGTTTTTCTAATACACCTATGAAATAATACTCATCAGATAACATTCTTGCAAATATAGTGTCATTTGGATTATAGTTTTTTATACAAAGTTTTAATTCACTTATAAGATACTCAAAGTATTCAAAATTTGTATTTTTTTCTATATCTATTGAATCTTTTTCATAATTATACTCAACACCTTTTTCTTTTAAACCATTACCTAACCACTTAAGGTGTCTAAATTCAATCTGTGCAAACTCATATATAGTTTTTTTAATAGCCTCATCTTTTATTGCAAAAGATGAAAAAATAATTTTCAACCATAACTCATGTTTAGCTTTATATATACTATCTAGCTTCATCTATATTTACACCTTCACAAGATTCTGTCATATTAATAGTAAACATCTCTTCACTCATACTATTATCTCTATTTTCTTTATTTATAATTGCAGCCCTAAATGCTGTAAGAACCATATTTGAACAAGCTTGTTGTTTTTTAGGCGCTACCAATATCTTCTCCGTCATTAACTTTAAAGCTTTTATAGCATTATCTAAAGTATCACCTTTAACCATCTCTGTAAACAACGAACCAGCAACTACAGTATCTTGACAAGCATTACAACCAAAAGTAACATTAGATAATATATCATCATCTACTTTTATATACATCATAGTAAACTCAGCAGTCTTTTGATCAACGCCCATACCTATACCATCAGCATTTTCCATTTTCCCATAATTTCTTGGATTCATCATATGATCTAATACTTCAGCAGAAACCTTCGCAACATCTCCATTTTGAGATAGTTGCTCTTGATTTATTTTTTTTTTGCTTTTCATATATAAACTTTATTTAATAACATATATTACTATTGTCCCATTGTTGGTGGAGCTTCTCCATCAAATAGGTCTGACGAAGGAACAGGAGGAGGAGCAGCAGGAGGAGCAGGTATTATTTCTAATGTATCCTGTTCATCATCATCTTTTGATTCAAAAATTATCTCTTTATTTTTATATTGAACAGTATAGTATATCTTTTCTCCATTTAAATCCATAGAAGACAAACCTGGTCCATCAGGGGGAAATAAATGATTATCCTTAACTATTTCTGGTTTATCAGGATCATTTTTTTTATATACCATATAAGGTGTCCCATTTGCTGTAAAGCTAGTATTTTCAGCTACAGGTTCTACATTAGGATCATTTATATAATTATATACAGCTGCTGTTCCTATTATTTTATTTTTATTACCTTTTGAGCTAAGTTTACTTTGTAAACCTTCAATCTGCTTTTTCAAACTCTCAACATCTTCACCTTTTTCACTTAAAGCTAAAAGTTTATTTTGTAACTCTTCTATTTTACTCTGTAACAATCTATCTTCTTCTGATTGAACTTGCACAGTATTCGTAACAATTTTATCTTCATTACCAAAAGTAAAAAAAATCGTCAATGATATTATCACTGCTCCAATAACTATTCCAATATTATTCATAACTTCTCTCCTATATAAAAATTATACTAATCTAAAAGACCCTAATATTATCTAAAAAATAATAAAAGCCAAATAGAATTATAAAAAAGCTTAGCTAATTTTAATAAAATAATAATTTAAATATCTTAAACTAAAAACACCACTTAAAGACTATCTTAAAACTAAATTAAACTTATAATATAAGTATTAATATTTAATAAAATATTAATAAATAAAGCCAAATAAAACAATAAACCCAATAAAATAATAATTTGATTTCAGGTGTCTAAATATAGATTAACAAAAAAAGGAGAAAAAAATGAAAAAACAAATACTAAGTATAGGACTAATAACAGCCCTAAGTACAAGCCTATTAGGATTTACATATGAAATAAAAGATGGCTGGCAACAACTAGGAGCAATAGAAGTTATAGAAGATATGACAATATTTAATAATGCAGGATGTATAGATCATGTTTGGTATTATGATAATAATGATACAAGTAATCCCCAATGGAGATTACATATAGCAGATGGTAATACTTATAATTATTGTGGTGAAACTTTAGATTCATTAAAAAAAGGTCAAGGTTTTTGGGTAAAAGCTACTGGTAATTGTACTATTGAAATTGATGAGCCTAATTGTAATCCTTTAGGTATGCCTATTCCTCCTAGTCCTGATTCTTGTGATGCTAATGTTACTAATCCTGATATTAATGGAACTATTGGAACCATAGCTACAGGATTACCTGCTCCATTAGAAGTTATATCTTCTAATGTACATAGTACTTCTAATAATGTACATAGTGGTCCAAAAGCTATATCAAATATAATAGTAAATGATAAAGAAACATTTAAAGTAACTAGTAACAACACAACTAATTCTAATTATTATGCTCATGGTTATTTTTATGATGAAAATTCAAATGCTATAATTAAGGTAAATGAATCGTTTAAATTATGGACAACTATATCGGACCTTTATCCTACATATAGAGGACAATTGAAAATTACAAATATAGATACAAATCAAACTATATTAAGTAATGAATATCCAGTAAACCCTGTTCCTATAAAAACATATTATGAAATGACAGATATATTACCAGCAGGTACATATAAATTTGAAATAATTCTACCAAATTCAAGAATTGATGATGGATGGTTTTTTGAAAAGTATGAATAAAAGAATAGGTAACTCTTAGGAGTTATCTATTAAAAACTACTATTAATAAATCAATAAACTTATAATTAAAATACAATAGTAAATAATAAATAGTTGAATATATTAAAAAAGTCTTAGTAGTAAAAAATCTTTTGAAATGAATAGTTAGAAAAAGCAGGCAAAAAA
>LLEK01000032.1_pt1 | contig 30354 bp, 26 predicted proteins | sample 595821 | NCBI WGS metagenome assembly LLEK01 (sample SAMN02919311, study PRJNA255460) | bioreactor metagenome | biome: chemostat; feature: culture 2011_25.1; material: sediment; isolation source: day79 25degC chemostat 2011 inoculated with Wadden Sea sediment taken from... | place: Germany: Bremen ...
AGCTAATTATAAGAAACATATTTGATTATATTTTAGTTTGGATTTAAGAGAAAGGAAATAAATGTGAAATATTTTGAACTAAAATGCGTAGCATATATAAAAAAAGATATAGACTTTAAATACTGTTTTGATATTTTATCAAAATTTATAAACTTTTCTATGTTAAGTGATGAAGAGTTAAAAAAGCATCATGAAAAAAAAGGCTTCAAAAATTATACTTTTGGAGGTTTTTTCCCTATTGAAAAAGATAAGATTTATAAAAAAGGTAAAACATATAGTTTTACAATAAGAAGTTTGAATGAAGAATTTATAAATAAAATAGATACTCTTCTAAGGCAAAATATAAATAGCTTTAATCTACAAATAGTAGAAACTTCCAGAAAAACCATAAAACAGTTTTTTATTAATGAACTTTATAGTGTTACACCTGTAATAGTATCTATTCCTAAAGAGAATGATGAAAAACAACGATTTTGGAGTATAAATGATGATATATTTTTACTTCAAAAACAACTACAAGATAACTTACTCAAAAAATATAAATCTTTTTATGCAGAAGAGTTAGAAACTACTCAGAACTTCATACAACTTTTTGAGATAAAAAATAGAGTCCCTCAGTCTATATACTTTACTAAAAGTTTTAATGGTAAAGATCAAACCATAAGATTATTTGGAAATAAGTTTAGATTTATAGTCAATGAAGACGAAGTAAGTCAAAAACTTGCTTTTGTAGCTTTGGCTTGTGGTTTGGGTGAAAAGCAGAGTTATAGTGGGGGATTTGTTCTTGGGAAAGGGATGAGATGATATATGACTTAATAAATATTTTTAAAGAACAATATGATGAATTTGGAGATAAATTTATTTTAGATTCTTATGTCTTAAAAGATGGTTTGTATATAAAAATTAACGAAGATGAAACAATAGAATATTTTATATTTCAAAATAATAAGAAAGAAGATAAAAAAGAAAACTGTTTTACTTCTTTGGATAAAACTATTTCGAAAAAAGAGTTTGAATGGTTTAAACAAGTAGATTATTATAGTGAGTGGATTAGTGCAAATAAAATGTTTTATGATAAAAAAATTCATAATATTAATTACCTATCTTTTTTTGTAAAACTAGAAAGTTTTATAAGTAAAGATGAAAAAAAGCTTCTAGAAGATGATGCTATTAAAAATCATTTTAATGCTTTTATAAACTTTAGTAAATTTACTAAGAAAGAGGAAAAAGAGATTTTACAAAAATTTCAAGATAGATTTCTTGATAAAGATAGAAAAGTGGACATTTCAAATAAATGTCAATTTATAGAAAATCATATAAAAAAATTTGTAGAAGTAGCATTGGAAAATAATGTGACAAACTATATAAAAGTATTTTTTGAAGAAGATATTAATACGTATAAAAAAGAGAGTGAAATATACTATTCATTTAAAATCTTTAATGATATTTCTCATAGTAGAACTTTTGAAGAGAAAGTATATGGTTTATGTGATTCAAATATGGGGTTAAATGCAAAAAAGCCTTACTTGGAGCATAAGTCAAGAAAACTCATCTCTCCTTTTATGGTATTGGATAACGAGGCTTTGCTGATAAAAAGTTTTTTTGATTGGTTGAAGTTTCAAAACTATCAAAATAAAAAGCCTTTAGGTAAACAGTTTTTTATAAATCGTGATTTTAAAGAAAAAGATTTGATTACTGAATATGATTATTTATCTGTAGAGATAGATAAATTTGATGATTCTATTTACTATAAAAACTATTTAAAAATAGTAGAAAATAAAAGACTATTAGATAGTGATACGATAGATACCTTGGGTCAATTAGAAAAAATAGTTGATGAAGTATTTTACAATCATCAGCTTATTTCTAATTATTATGGAGATGTTTATAACAAACTTGATAAACACTTTGCAAATTTGATTTATCTTACACGAGAGGGGATGAGAAATTATTTTAGAAAGTTTGACGAAAGGGCTTTTTATCAGATTATCAATAAATACGCTACAGACCTTATCCTTGAGCATTTACGTAAAAATAGAGAACTAAGTGCAAAAAAATCTTTAAATCTAAAATTATCATTACAAAAATATAAAGGGGAAAATATTATGAATATAGAACAGATGCAAGAGAATATAAAAAATAGATTGGATTCAAATAATTATGATGGATTAAACGAGGATGAGTTTTTTTATCTATGTGGTCAAGTTGTAAAGTATCTGCTTTCTCAAAGTGAAGTACATGAGAAAAAAGCAGATATGTTAGAACCATTTTTAAGAGCGAATAATTCACAAAAACTTAAAAAAGATATAGAACAAACCTATTTTAAATATAAACACAAAATCAGTTTAAATCATACAAGATTTAATAATGCGATGAGTTTACTTATGGCTTTTGACGAGAAAATAAAACTTTCTAATAATATGGACAGTTTTTTAATTGGTACGTTAAGTGATAATATTTTTTATATGAAGAAACAAGAGGAGAAATAAAATGAAAAGAGTATATGGCGTAATAGGTATAAAAGCAAAAATGGCAAACTGGAATGCGGATTTTACAGGTAGACCAAAATCTACAAGTGATGGAAGTATATTTGGAAGTGATAAAGCGTTGAAGTATCCTATGAAAAAAATGTGGGAAAATCAGAACAGAAATGTACTGTATATTAAGTCTTGGAAAGAACTAGAATCTAAGAAAAAAGATGAAGGTAACTCTTTAGTCCCAAATACTTTATCAAATAGATACAATAAATTTTTTAAAGAGATTGATAAGTCAACTAATACAAAAGATGTATTAAATAATCTTTTTTCTTGTATTGATGTGAAAAATTTTGGTGCTACATTTGCAGAAGAGAAACAAAATATCTCTATAACAGGTGCAATTCAATTTGGGCAAGGATTCAATAAGTTTGAAGATACAAATGTTGAGATTCAAGATATTCTTTCCCCTTTTGCTGATTCTACAAAAGAGGATGCAAAACAATCAACACTGGGTACTAAAATTACAGTTGATGAAGCTCATTATTTTTATGGATTTTCTATCAATCCAAAAGCTTATGAAGAGTATAAAAATATGATAGATAGTTTTGATGGATATACTTCAAGCGACTATGAAGAGTTTAAAAAAGTAGCAAAGGTGAGTGCAACGGCATATAACACAAACTCTAAGTTTGGTTGTGAAAATGAGTTTGCTCTATTTGTGGAGTGTAATGATGATGAGTGTTATTTGCCTGATTTGAGTGATTATATAAAGTTTAATAGTGAGAATAGAAGTGTTGACTTATCCGATATTGAGAAAATGATTGAAAGTAAGTATGAAAAAGTAGAAGTGTTTTATAATCCATTTAAAATTGATGTTAGAACAAAATTGGATAAGTTTAATATATTTACTGATGAAAAGTTATAAAAATGGAAGCGATAAGTTTTATACTCAGTGGTAAAACAGCTTGTTTTAGAAAACCTGATGTAAATCAATATGCTTATTTTACTTATAATAATATTCATAAACCTCTACTTTTGGGGATGCTGGGGGCTATTATTGGACTAAAGGGTTATACTAAGCTTCATGATGAGAATAGGGGTCTAAAAAAGGGACAATTGGGTTTTAATGATGGTTATCCTGAATATTATGAAAAACTAAAAGATTTAGAAGTTTCAATAGTTCCGTTGGCTCACCATGGATACTTTTCTAAAAAGCTTCAAGTTTTTAATAACTCTGTAGGCTATGCAAGTAAAGAAGAAGGGGGGAATCTAATAGTAAGAGAGCAATGGATAGAAGATCCAAAGTGGCAAGTTATTATTAAAAATAACGATAGTAAAGAGTATCAAGATGTTAAAAATTATTTAGAAAAAGGAAAATGTGTTTATATCCCTTATCTTGGGAAGAATGATCATCCTGCGAATATAAGTGAAATAAAACCATTTGAACTAAATGAGCCAATAGAAAAAGAAAAAATATCGTCACTTTTTGACGAAGATGTTTTATCTATTTCAAAATTACCACCTAAAGATGGTGGATTGTCTTACTTCTTTAAAGAAGTTTCACCAGTGACTTTACAACAAGAGTATCATTTTTATGAGTACAAAAATTTAATATTTACAAATCACAAGATAAAAGAAGGTGATTATAACAAGGTATATTCAAATGATGGGAAAAACTACTTTTTTATCTAGTTTTGGAGTTGACGAGAGCTTTTTAGCTCATACTCCAAATGAAACTTTGATAGAACACTCTTTGTTAACTGTTGAATATTATGAAGAGATACTAAAAGAGAAAATTTTAGAAAATTTAATTGATAAACTAATCAATAAAATAGATAATAAAAATTTCGAACTTATAAAAGGTATGTTTGGAAGTGCTATCTTATTACATGATTTAGGTAAAAAAAGCAAGTGTTTTCAAGCTAAAAAAATGGGTAATAAAAAATATGAAGAATATAAAAATTGTGATGATAGTAGTCATTCTAAAAGTGGAGCGTTAGAATATATAGAATACTATAAAAATAAAATAGCAGATTTTGAAGAGGAAGAGTTTTATCGACTGGTATATATTATTTATAGTTTTGCACATACAATCAGTAAGCATCACGGGAAACTTGATGATGTTGAAAACTATTGTTCAAAAACTAAAAATGAACAAAATATACACTCACAATTTAATAATACTAAAGAGTGTATTGATGAGTTTTTAGATGAAGATTTTGAACTTTATATTTTAAATAAACTTCTTTTTTCCCTTTTGATTTCAAGTGATTATTATGCTACAACTGAATATATGGCATTTAATAATGAAAAAAAGTTTGATGATTTTGGATTGTTTGATAGCCAAAAGAAAGTAGAAATAAAAACTCTTTTTGATGACCATATAAAAGGTTTTGGAATACCACAAGGTATAAATAAACTAAGAGATGAAATATCCAAAGAGGCTTTAGGAAACCTTGTGGAAAATGAAGATAAATTTATCTACTACTTAGAAGCTCCAACAGGAAGTGGTAAAACGATTACTTCTATAAACCTTGCATTGAATTTACTCCAAAATAAAAAAGAACTCAATAAATTATTTTATATATTTCCTTTTAATACTTTAGTAGAACAAACAAAAAATGTTTTTGATGAAATATTTAAAGATAAATTAGAAATTGAGATTATAAACTCAATTACCCCTATAAAAGAAGATGATAGACAAGAAGATGAAGAAACAAAGTATAATCAATCGTATCTGAATAGACTTTTTTACCATTCGCCTGCAATTATTACAACTCATGTGAATTTTTTCAATATTTTGTTTGGCACTTCAAAAGAGGATAATTTTCCTCTATGGCAACTAGCGAATAGTGTGATAATAATTGATGAGATACAAAGTTATAATAATCATCTTTGGTGGTATATGGTTGAGTTCTTTGAGAAATATGCAAAGCTTTTAAATATGAAAATCATCATTATGTCTGCAACTTTACCAAAGTTGGATTATTTTTTAGAAGAAAAAAACAGTTTTGTGGATTTAATAAAGGATGAAAAAAGAGATTATTTTTTCAACTCCAATTATTTTAAAGAACGTGTATCTATTGAATATTTAAATCTTAAAGAAAAAACCACTTTAGATGAGCTGTATGAAAAACTAAAGGAGGAAGTAAAAAACTATAAACAAATACTTTTTGAATTTATCTCTAAAAAAACAGCAAGAGAGTTTTATAATCTTATAAAAAATGACTTTAAAAATGTATGTGAGTTAAGTGGTGATGATAATAAAGCTTATAGACAATATGTAATAAATCAAACAAAAGATAAATCTAATGTAATGATTATAGTTGCAACTCAAGTTATAGAAGCTGGTGTGGATATAGATATGGACTTAGGGTTTAAAGATATTTCTACTATTGATAGTGAAGAACAGTTTATGGGAAGAATAAATAGATCTTGCAAAAACAATCACCTCAATCCCAAAGTTTATTTTTTTGATTTGGATGAAACTAAAGATATTTATAAAGGTGATAATCGTCTTGGATATGATTTAAAAGATGCTAAATATCAAGAGATATTAAAAAATAAAGAATTTTCAAAATATTATAAAAATGTGTTAGAGGATATAAAAAATGATAAAGAAAGATTTAAAAATGGTCTTTTCACTGATTATAAAAACTTTAAATCTAATATACAAAAACTAAATTTCAAATCTTTATCTAAAACTATGACACTTATAAGTAGTGAAACTTTTACACTGTATTTTCCTTTTATAATTGATTTAAATCTTTATAAAAGTGTAAAAGAGTTTGAAAGACTAGATGATGATTTTTTAACAAATGGTATGTTAGATGGTCAAAAAGTTTGGGATGAGTTTATAAAACTAAATGATATAAAAAGTTTTACAAAAAGAGAGGTTTTAAAATCAAAAATAAATTCACTCATGCAATTTTTTACTTTTAATATCTATAAATATTATGATGGTCAACGACCGTTTATTGGTGAAGATATGTATGGATATTATTTTGTAAAAAACTATGGAGAATTTATAACTGATGAAAATAAGTTTAATAGAGAAAAGTATAATGATATGAAAGAGAGTAATTTTTTATAATGAATATAAACGGAACACTCATAAACTACTATTTTCATTGTCAAAGACAGTGTTACTTACATGCCAACCGTATAAATCTAGAAGATAACAGCGAAGACGTAAGAATTGGAAAGATTCTACATGAAATAAATGAACAAAAGTCAAAAAAAAGTGAAATATCTATTGATAATATCAAAATAGATAAGTTAACAAAGGAGTATCTTGTTGAGGTTAAAAAGTCTGACAGTGATATAGAATCTGTAAAATGGCAAGTATTGCTTTATCTTTATAAACTCAAACAAAAAGGAGTGGAAAAAAAAGGGAAAATCGAGTTTATTGAAAAAAACAAACAAGATAAAAAAATACACTATATTGATCTTGATGAAGTCAATGAAAAAGAGCTTTTAAAGGTGATAGAAAAAATTGAAAATTTGATAGATGAAGACACTCCACCCCTTGCAGTCTTTGAGAATAAATGCAAAAAGTGTGCTTATTATGAGTATTGTTTTATTTAAAAAGAAGGAATGAAAAATGGCAAAAAATCATACCCGATATATATTTTCAATGGGAGAGTTAAAACGTAAAGACAACTCTATAGCTTTTCGTAATGAAAAAGGAAACTTTTATATCCCTATACAAGATACCCGAGAGTTATACTGTATGAACGAAGTGAGTTTTAATACTAAGTTTTTGGATTTTATAGCCAAAGCGGGTATCACTCTTCATCTTTTTAATTATCATACAAATTATTCTGGAACATTTTATCCCAAAGAACAACTTGTAAGTGGCAATCTTACTATCAAACAATCTTTGGCATATATAGACAGAAGGCTTGAAGTGGCAAAAGCAATTGTGCAAGGTATTGCGAACAATATCTATGAAGTACTTTATCACTATTACCGCCATGGTAAAAAAGAGTTAAAACTTACATTGGATTGGCTTAAAAACGATGTGGAAAAGTTCTTGGCAAAAGACATAGCCATCAAACAGGTTCTTTTTATAGAGGGGCAGATTTGGCATAAATTTTATGACAGTTTTAAGTACTTTTTACCTGAAGATTTTATTATGAATAAAAGAGTAAAAAGACCACCAGATAATCCTATCAATGCTTTGGTAAGTTTTGGAAATACTTTGCTTTATACCAAAACCATATCAAGTATTTATGAAACGCACCTCAATCAAACCATAAGTTTTTTACACTCTCCTAGAGAAGGGCGATTTAGTTTAAGTCTTGACTTATGTGAAGTATTTAAGCCTGTCATAGTTTTCAAAACCATATTTGATCTTGTGGGAAAAAAGAGACTTCAAGTTGCGAAACACTTTGATAAGAGCCTGAATTATGCACTACTCAATGAAGAGGGCAAAAAAATATTCATAGATGCTTTTGAAACAAGAGTCAACGAAACTTTCATGCACAAAAAACTAAAAAGAAAAGTAAGCTATAAACATTGCCTTAAACTTGATGGATACAAACTTATAAAATTTATGGTAGAAAATAAAGAGTTCAAACCTTTTAGTTTAAAAGAGAAACTGTGAAAAAGAAGATTACCTATAATTATAACTATGTTTTTTTGTTTTACGATATAGCAGATGAATTCAGTGAGGTAGGCAAATACAGAGTTGCAAAAGTTTTTAAACTGTGTAAAAAGTACCTAAAACATCATCAAAAATCTATTTTCAGAGGGAATATAACACCATCAAATCAGATTGAATTGGAAACAAAATTAAAAGAAGTCATCGATAAAGATCTTGATTTTATCTCAATAATAAAAGTACAAAATTCAGGAAGCTTTAATGAAATAATAATAGGCAATGATCCTAAAGAATCAGAGTCAATTTTTATATAATATTTTCCAACCTACTTAACTATCTTATCATTAATAAATAGCTATAATAAAAGGCTTAATAAAGTTCTTTAACAATTTATTGTTAATTTAATAATTGATTGGAAAAAGCTCTTTAAACTTTTTAAACAGAAGGAAGTGTATTTTATAAAACCTTTAAAAGCTTTGATTTAACCTAAACATATGATGTATTGAAATTATATTCCTATTCCTTTTGGTTTTAAAGGTTTTACAATTTAACCTAAACATATGATGTATTGAAATAAGTTAGAGAACTGGATAAGAACAAAGAGAAAAAAATTTAACCTAAACATATGATGTATTGAAATCATCTTACACGGTTGAGGAAATAAACTTTAAAACATTTAACCTAAACATATGATGTATTGAAATTCAGGATAATCAATATCTATTTCACCAACTCCATTATTTAACCTAAACATATGATGTATTGAAATCTATAAAATTTAGATTCATCAATATTATGATTAGATTTAACCTAAACATATGATGTATTGAAATAACACATTTAGCAGGTTGTATTGCTATTGGTAAAAAGATTTAACCTAAACATATGATGTATTGAAATCACTGAAAGAGAAATGGATTTGATCATAGCTGTAAATTTAACCTAAACATATGATGTATTGAAATCAACCTAATTTTATGTAACCGCCCCATATTTGGCAAATTTAACCTAAACATATGATGTATTGAAATGGTGTAAAATCTTTCCAACCGCTACCTTTAAGCTTATTTAACCTAAACATATGATGTATTGAAATAGAGTTTTATTATTCTTTGGTTTTACGTACGTAATAATTTAACCTAAACATATGATGTATTGAAATCCTTTTTCCCCATCTGTTGCAAAAGAGGGCAATAAATTTAACCTAAACATATGATGTATTGAAATATAGTCTTTCCATTTAAGTTATTATTTTCTATAAATTTAACCTAAACATATGATGTATTGAAATTCAAAAACAACAAGAACAGATACAATTGAAGCAATATTTAACCTAAACATATGATGTATTGAAATGATACAAACAGATATTTAGATAGGGGCGATTCAAGCATTTAACCTAAACATATGATGTATTGAAATATTTGTTTCCATTTTTTAAATTGACAAGTATAAAATTTAACCTAAACATATGATGTATTGAAATTGTTTTAATCTTTTCCAAGCTGTTTTAAAAGGTAATATTTAACCTAAACATATGATGTATTGAAATGTATAACCTAATAGCTCAACCATACACAGATAATATTTAACCTAAACATATGATGTATTGAAATAAAGCTATATAAGTAATATAGCAACTAAAAGCTACATTTAACCTAAACATATGATGTATTGAAATTGAGGTTTTACCAAATTTAACTTGAGCTTCTCCTCCATTTAACCTAAACATATGATGTATTGAAATACCAATAAAGAATCTTTAAAGCCTTGTAAATTTTCATTTAACCTAAACATATGATGTATTGAAATTTATTACCAAGTTTGTATCCTTGATATTGTGACATATTTAACCTAAACATATGATGTATTGAAATAAGGTTACACAATTGGTATTTAAAATATATAGAATATTTAACCTAAACATATGATGTATTGAAATCGGTCCTATAAATATAGTAGTTCTACCATCTTCATTTAACCTAAACATATGATGTATTGAAATTTAAAGGACCAAGACTTTAAAGCATTGAGATTATCATTTAACCTAAACATATGATGTATTGAAATTAATGTGAGTGGTAGCATACTAAATAGTCATATTCATTTAACCTAAACATATGATGTATTGAAATATTGTAGATGAAAAAGGGAAAAAAGACAAACGATTATTTAACCTAAACATATGATGTATTGAAATGAATCTAATATATAAGAATCAACTATCATCGGCGAAATTTAACCTAAACATATGATGTATTGAAATCTGATATGTTTGAAGACTTAGAAATGATTAAAGAATTTAACCTAAACATATGATGTATTGAAATATAACAAGTGGACAAGGATTAAAAGATTTAGTTCCATTTAACCTAAACATATGATGTATTGAAATTAAGTTTGATGCTGGTGCAGGTGTTATGAATCCAATTTAACCTAAACATATGATGTATTGAAATATTATATAAGGGGACGTTGTAATAGGTGTACAATTTATTTAACCTAAACATATGATGTATTGAAATGGAGATAGTGCTATTGCTCCTGAAATAATTTTTTATTTAACCTAAACATATGATGTATTGAAATATGATTATTTCATTTATATCTTTTCTATCAAGATATTTAACCTAAACATATGATGTATTGAAATAATTGATAAGTATAACAAGAACTCAATAGTCCTGAAATTTAACCTAAACATATGATGTATTGAAATGTATTATAGATGCAGTAGTAGAAAAGAAAGGCGATGATTTAACCTAAACATATGATGTATTGAAATGTACTAGGAATCATTTTTTTAATCTTATATCTTTCTATTTAACCTAAACATATGATGTATTGAAATCCAACTTTAAGCCACTCACTAACTTCAAGCGACTTATTTAACCTAAACATATGATGTATTGAAATCAAAATGCGTTATTACTATTATGACAAGTTTCTTTAATTTAACCTAAACATATGATGTATTGAAATCAAATAGATGATATTAACAGTAAAAAATATTTAGATATTTAACCTAAACATATGATGTATTGAAATACTCAAAACCCAGTTTGTAAAGTAGGTGTTACTTATTTAACCTAAACATATGATGTATTGAAATCGAATTACCTTTTTATAGAAAGATTTAACGAGGTAAATTTAACCTAAACATATGATGTATTGAAATGTTTTTGAGAGACTAGGTCTAGTAGTAGAGGGCGAATTTAACCTAAACATATGATGTATTGAAATGCGGGAGTATAATCTGCTTCAGTTGCATAAATCTTATTTAACCTAAACATATGATGTATTGAAATTTATATTAACGGCTTCTTGTGTATCATCATATTTGAATTTAACCTAAACATATGATGTATTGAAATTCTATATAAGCTTGGCTACATTGCGTATCTAACGATTTAACCTAAACATATGATGTATTGAAATTCACTTTCACTATTGCTCAATGGTTTTGCACTATATTTAACCTAAACATATGATGTATTGAAATATAGTAAAAGCAATACCCTACTGCTTCTTATAACATCGTATATTAAACTTTTTATCCATTTTTTTACGATTAAAAGCACCACCTTTAAAGTCAATAACAAAAGCTTCGTTACTTACTCCATGACTAAATACTTTAGTTATCCAGTAATTTTTTGCTTCAAAATATTGAAAAGTTTTTGATAAAGTGGGATTATATACTTTAGTATCTACAAGAGAAAAAAGTTCAACAAAACCTGGCATTTTCCAACCAGTTATACCATCAAGTTTCAAATTTTTACAGTAATTTTGTCCCTCTTTCCATGTTACTTTTAATGTTTTAGATTCTTTTGAATCTTGCCATAAAAGGTTGGTTTTGGTATCTTTGACAATATTTCCCTCTTTGATAAGTTGGGCTTGTAATACAATTAATATTCCTAAACTAAAAAAAATAGTGATTAGTTTCATAATATAAACCTCATAAATATAATTTATTTATATTATACATAAGTGTAAAAGATATAAAGTTGATATATGTCATTTTATAAGAAAATATTATCTTATTATTAAATTACTTTCACTTCATCATCTACACATACTAGGCCACTTTTAACTATATCAGCTCTATATCCACCTATATATTTAAGTGCACTCAGCATATCTTCTCCAAGTAGTTTAGATAGATATTTACAAGGTGGTGCTGTACGAACTATTTTAAATGTAACTTCTCCTATAGTAAACTCTTTATCTTTTAACTTTTCATAATCAAAATTTTCCACTACTAAATTTCTTCGCAAGTCTAAAAAATCTAAGTTACTATTGATTCTATTATTACATTCAAGTAATGTTTCATAAGGAATTATTGTAACTTCTCTTTTAGTTTGATCTAGTTGAGGCTTATTAAATGTACCCCTTTTATAATAATATCTATCACCCTTTAAACCTCTACCTTGTATAGCTTCTACTTTATCTACGTACTTTAAAGATTCTGTCGCATATTCCCCTATAATTATATATTTTAAAATCATTTAGTTTATCTCTACTACTCTTTTTTCATCTAAACTTACTCTTCCAGCTTCTAATATTTTTGTCACATTTAGAGTATTTTGTATAGTTGGTAAAGTTTTATTAAACTCTTGTAGTTTTTTAGGATTTTTTTGTAGTTCTTGTGAGCTTTTTATAAAGGTATATATACTTTTATATCCATAAGAATCTTGTCCTGCAAATTTTCCATCTCTTGGGGTGTATTTCATAAAAAGTGGATTTGAGCTTTTAAAGCCACTAGTATCTGTACTTAAAGTATATCCTCTATGGGCTTGGTCAATGTTTATCTCCCCTTCATGTCCCATATAAAAAAATCTTTGTTGAGAGTGTACATCTGAGGGTGGTGCTATCCATGAGGCTGTGTGTATAGATGTTCCTATATTTTTACTATTATTTTCCCATTGTACTGTTAAAGTTATAGTATCTTCAACTTCTCTATTTAGTTTTTTATTAGCTACTCCATTTGAAGCTGTTGCCATTACAGATATTGGTTTTGCTATATCTTCTAAAGCCCAACATAAAAAATCTACATGATGAGAGTTAAGGTAGTAGCTTATATCACTTGATATTCCAGCCCAAGAGCTAAAGGTATCTAATTGAGATTTTGGTTGTGACATATAGCTATTAAAATATGAAAACTCCCTATAAGTTTTTATATTGTCCCTTGCATCTGCATATATTGGGTCAAATCTTTTATGAACTTCAAGCATTAAAAGTAAGTTTTTTTCTTTTGCAATTTCTTGTAACTGCTTATGTTCTTTTGTAGTTTTAACTAAAGGTTTTGCTACAAGTGTATGAAGTCCTGCTTCAAGGCAATCTTTTGCTATAGTAAAGTGTGTATCATCTGGAGTAAAGATAAGAGCACATGCCCCCTCTTTCATATCTTTTAGAGCATCTTTATATGCTGTATTACTTTTTTGTTGTTCTTTTGGATAAGGAGTAAATGATGTATCAAGTTTGGGATATAGTTTTTTCATATTTGTATTGAAATGTTTTTCTATTAATTCAAATCTATTTGCATCACGTCCAGCTAGTTTTATATCTTTTATTAAGCCTCTATCTCTCATATCAAATAAACTAAGAGCAATAACTCCTAAACTTTTATCTGAAGTAGCTACTTCATCTTTACTAAGGCCTGTTACATATTCCCCTATTCCTATAACTAATACATCTATCATATTTTTGTTCCCCTAATCAACGATAATAACTTTACCAGCACTTATACCTAACTTTTCAAGTTGTATCTCTGCTCTTTCATTTTTAGATTGCATCTTTTTTTCATGATATTCATCTCTTTGTTTAGAGTCCCATTGTGTTTGCCAAACTACACTTGAAAGGTTTACAACTTTTGCCTCCATAGAGTTTGGTTTTAATTTTTGAAGTAAAGATATAGTTACAACCTCTTCTATACCACCAGGTACATCTTGTAGATTTCCACTTGATATACTTAAAAACCCTGTCAAAGATAGTTTCTCAAGATTCCATATAGCTAAAGTATTCCATGGTGTATGCCAACCGTCTATTTTACACACTTCACCTTTTTTAGCGTGCATATGATGAAGTCTTGCTCCTACAACTAAAGTATCTTTTTCTAAATGACTTTCTAATAACTGCATATCTTTTAAAGATATTTCTACTTCTACACTTTGAAAAAGCAACTCTTTTGCACCCATAGATAGTGCTTTTTCTACCATAAGGTTAAGTGGTTGAGTAAAACTTATCCAAGGATCAATATGAAATATCTCTATTTTGTCTTTAAAGTCCTCTTTGGCATTTCTTATATTATTTAAATATATTGTATCTACAACTACAATAAGTTTATCACAATATTGTAATACATGGTTGCACCACTCATACAGTAAAGCTGGGCTTATTAGTTTATTTTCATTTGTTGTATGTAATCTTGTTGCTACTAATCTCAATATCTATTTTCCTAAAATTATTTCACTATTTTTTATTCTATTATACATAATTTGGTCCAATGTTTCATAACAATCATCTATTAAGACAAAGTGTTCGTATTGTTCATATTTTTCTATACCATCTTTTGCTAAATCATTTTTTTGTATTTTTAGTGTTGAAGTTGTTTGGTGTTTTTGTTTTTGTATTTTTATAATATAAGGGATTGCATAAGAAGCTATTTCGTTTTTAAGTTTCTTATATAGTTGGTTTATCATTTTTTTATTATCTATATTATCTATAACAAGTGAAGCCATACCTATTTTACCATCTATATTTGGCAAACTTATACCATATACTACAATCTCTTCAAACTGTTCATTACAAGCTCTTATAGCCTCTTGTACATCAACACAAGCTACATTTTCACCTTTGAACCTATATGTATCTCCTAGTCGTTCTATAAAGGTATAAAATCCATTTTGATGAGACTGAAGTAAATCTCCACTTTTCCACCATAGATCATTTTCGCAGAATAACTCTCTATAAAGTTTTGACTCATCTAAAGTACTATCTAAGTACCCTTTATATTCTCCACTTGGTACTAAAAATAAAGCTTGTCCATATTGACCATACTCTACAGCATGATAATTTTCATCAACCAATACCATCTCATTTAGTTTTGGATCATTTGGTGGTAAATATCCACAATACCCTACTTTATCAAACCAGTTTGTAAGAGCACTTGAGGGCATCTCTGTTGAACCAAAGTGTTCAACTACATGAGTTATATCAAACTGTTTTATAACTTTTTCCCAAAGGGATTTATTTAGTCCATTTCCAAATATCACTTTTAAGTATTTATTTGGATTATCTTTATATTTATTTAGTATATATCTAAAAAGTTCACCTATATAAACCATATGGCTACATTTATAGTTATTTATATCTTCAAAAAAACTACTTGTAGAAAACTTTACCCTTATAGTTGCTGTTGTATTTGTATAAACTACAGCACTAAAAGCAACTGCTAAAGCATTTCCATGATACAAAGGAAGTGGTATATAACAATTATCATCTTTACTCATAGCAGTTCTAAGACCCCAAGCTATTCCAGCACCTATCATTCTTCTATGTGAAAAAAGAGCCCCTTTACTAGGTCCACTTGTACCACTCGTAAATATTACAAAGGCTGGATCATCTAAACTATTTGATATTTTAAAATCTTTTTCTTCATTTTCTTTTTTTAAAATATCTTCTATATTAAAATGTTCTAAACCTTTTATACTATTTCCAAATACTACTTTTGTATCACTTTTATTTCCTAACTCTTCTTGTCTATGTTGTGGTTCACGATTGTTAAAAAGTATTGCTAATTTTCCAGCTTTATTTATACCTATAAGTGTTGCTAAAAATAAAAAACTATTATGATAATTTAATCCTATTTGATATTGTTCTATATTATTAAGTAAAAAGTGTTTGATTTTTTGAGAAGCTATATCTACATCTTTATATGTAAAAGAGTTTGAAGTATCAACTTCATTTATTAAAATTTTATTTGGTGTTTGATTTGCTTTTTTTATAAACAGTTGTGTCCAGTTAGTTATATTAGAAGAGTTTATCTCATCCCAACATTTTTGTTCTTTTAAAGACAGAGTTTCATATAGAAACTCTAAGCCCTCTTTTGTTTGATTGTTTTGTTTAATTGAATTTAATAATTCTTGTTTCATGCTCCAAGATTATATCTCTTGAATATTATTTATAGCTCTATGTAATGATATATTTTCTTTTTTTAATCTTGCTATTAGTTTTGTAACATCTTGCAGTTTTATATCTGCTTTTTCATTTGTTTTTCTACATACAACTTCTACAAGTCCATCTTGAAGTTTTTTACCAATAACAACAGCATAAGGGAAACCTATAAGTTCAAAATCTCCCATTTTAAAACCAAATCTTTCTTTTTTTCTATCATCAAGAATTGTTTCAATACCATTTGATTTTAAATCTTCATATATTTGTATTCCTGTATTTAGTTCATCTTCTTTTTTACCATTTGATACTATTACATCTACAAAATATGGTGCTGTTTCTTTTGTCCAAATACAACCTTTTTCATCATGGCTTTGTTCAATTACTGCTGCTATTAAACGACTTACTCCAATACCATAAGTTCCCATCTCAAATGGTTTATTTTTACCATTTGCATCTAAAAAGTTTGCACCTAAAGCTTCTGAGTATCTAGTTCCAAGTTGGAATATATGTCCAGCTTCAATACCTTTAGTATAAGATAATGTTCCACCACAACACTTACAAATATTTCCCTCTTTTACAGCAACTAAATCAGCATATATTTCATTTTCTTTACAACAAACATCAACACCAGTTAAATGATAGTTTTCCTCATTTGCTCCACATACCATAGCTGTTTCATCTTTTAGTTCATTGTCAATAAAATATATTACATCTTCTGGTAAATCAACTAACCCAACATATCCAGCAATAAGTCCAGCTTTTTTTATATCATCTTCATTTGCATCTTCAAGCTCTAAAGCATTTACAGTATTACAAGCTTTAGTAACTTCTAGTTCATCATCACCTCTTACAAAAAATACTACAACTTTAGAATCTTCTTCAAAGATAGCTTTTTTTATAACTGCTTTTATAGTTTGAGATGGATCTACTTTTAAAAACTCACTTACCTCTTCTATAGATGTTAAGTTTGGTGTTTCTACTTTTGCAGAGTTTTGATCTATTTTATTTATAACTCTAGGTTCTCTAATTGCAGCTTCAATATTAGCTCCATAGTCACAATTATCACAAACAACAATAGTATCTTCACCACTAGAGGCTAAAATATGAAACTCTTTACTTCCACTTCCACCAATAGCTCCACTATCTGCATCAACTATTCTAAATGTCAATCCAAGTCTTGTAAAAATTTTTTTATAAGTTTCTTCCATAAGAGAAAATCCCTTTTGTAAATCCTCAACAGACTCATGAAAAGAATATCCATCTTTCATAAGAAACTCTCTACCTCTCATTAGACCAAATCTAGGTCGAGCTTCATCTCTAAATTTTGTATTTACTTGATATAAGTTTAGTGGTAAGTCTTTATAACTTGTAACTCTATTTTTAACAAGCTCAACTACAGCTTCTTCATTTGTAGGGCTTAGTACAAAGTCATTGTTTTTTCTATCTTTGATTCTAAGCATCTCTAGCCCCATTTTTGAAGCTCTTCCACTTTTTTCCCATAACTCAAGAGGTGTTACAAAACCTAGTTGTACTTCAAGACAACCTACATTATCAAGTTCCTCTTTTACTATAGCTCTTATTTTATCAAGAACTATTTTTCCTAAAGGCATATAGTTATATAGTCCACTTCCTTGTTGGTTTATAAAACCAGCTCTTATTAAAAACTGATGTGATGGTAGTGTTGCATCGTTTGGTGTTTCTTTTGTTGTTGGTATAAAACAGTTTGAAAATCTCATTTTATTTGTTACCTTATTTGTTAAAATTATTTCGTATTCTAATATAATCTATCTTTAGTACTTATGATTTAGCTTACATTACAATTACACTATTTTTCGATACAATTAAATTTATATAAAATATAAAAAAGACATTGACTAAATAAACATTAAAGATATAAAAAATGATATAGAGAGAACATCTGCAACGTAAGGGTAAAAATCTTTGATTTTTGGGTACCCACCAGTGAAGCCGTTTGAACTATATCGTTTTTTATATCTGTTTATTTAGTCAATGTCATAAAAAGGTAAATCATGTCAGAAAATTTTAAATACCCAGAAGAATTAAAAGATTCAAAGTCACTACTTGCAAAATATTTAACAAAAGAGTTATTTGAACAACTAAAAGATAAAAAAACAATAAATGGTTTTACTTTCCAACAAGCTATAAACTCTGGCATACAAAATCTTGATAGTGGCATAGGTGCCTATGTAGGAGATGAAGAGTCTTATACAGTTTTTGCACCTTTATTTGATAAAATAATTCAAGAATATCATGGCTTTAATCCAAATGATAAACATAAAAGTAATTTAAATCCAGATGATTTAAATGCACCAAATCCAGATTCATTTGGACACTATATACTCTCAACAAGAATAAGAGTAGGAAGAAACGTAAAAGATATCCCACTTGGACCTGCTATATCAAAAGAACAAAGAGATAATATAGAAAAAAACGTATCTGATATTTTGACATCTTTTGAAGGGAAACTAGCTGGAAAATATTACCCTTTAAATAATATGAGCCAAGAAGATAAAAACTCTTTAATTGAAGATCACTTTTTATTTAAAGCTGGTGATAGATTTTTAGAAGCAGCAGGGTTAAACAGAGATTGGCCACATGGTAGAGGAATATTTCACAATACAGATAAAACCTTTTTAGTATGGATAAATGAAGAAGATGAACTTCGAATTATATCTATGCAAAAAGGTGGAGATATAAAAGAGGTATTTACAAGATTAACAGTTGCCATAAAAGAAATAGAACAAAAAATGCAATTTGCATATAATGATCACTTAGGATATATCACAAGTTGTCCTACAAATTTAGGAACAGCTATGAGAGCAAGTGTACATATAAGACTTCCAAAACTAGGAGCTAATATGGATGAATTTAAACAAATAGCAGATAAATACCATGTACAAATTAGAGGTATTCATGGAGAACACTCAGATAGTATTGGTGGAGTTTATGATATATCAAATAAAAGAAGATTAGGTGTAAGTGAAGTTGAGTGTGTACAAGATATGTACGATGGTGTTGTAGCACTTATAAAAAGAGAAAAAGAGTTAAGTTAGTTTCTCTTTTTGCTCTTGGAGTAATTCTATTTTATGAAGAATATACTCTTTTTCTTTTTCATTTTCAACCTTTTGTAACTGTACAATTAATTTATTTATATCTATTTGTATTGCATTTATCTCTTGTTGAATCATATTTTTTCTAATAGATTTATATAAATACAAAGAGATTATAACTACAGCTAAAATAAGTATATATACAATTATCTCAACAATTAAGCTCACATCATTTAATATTAAATAAGAGGAAAGTAAAAAGATTATGATTAAAGGAATTATTAAAAACAAATAATTCCCTTTAAGTTATAGCTAGTGTTATATTATATGTTATAAAACTCATTATCCAAGCTACAATTGTAGTAAATACAAATAAATATGCAAGATATTTATATCCACCAGCTTCTTTTGCAAATACCATAGAAGCAGCAAAACATGGAAGATATATCATAACAAAAGTTATAAAGGCAATTGCTGTTGCAAATGGTATTTGTCTTTTTAGTTCACTTAAAAGTCTATCATCATCTTCAGTTACATCTTCACCTACATTGTAAAGTATCCCTAAAGTTGCAACCACAACCTCTTTGGCTGCAAGTCCAGTTTCAAGTGCAACAGACAACTTCCAATCAAATCCAAGAGGTGCAAAAAATGGCTCACTTGCTTTTCCTACTTGACCTAAATAACTATGCTCTAATTGTAATAAAGCATTACCACTTTCATGCTTTGGATAATTTGAAGCAAACCATATTAAAATAGTCGCTGCAAGGATAAATGTACCTGCTTTTTTTAAATATGACCAAGCCTTTTGAGAAACTATTATATAAATAAGTTTTAATGTTGGAAGTCTATATTTTGGCATCTCCATAACAAAAGGTTCATCTTCACCTTTAAATACAAATACTCTTAAAGCCTTAGCCATAACAAGACCTAAAATAGCTCCTGCAATATATATAAAAAACAATACATTTCCAGCAGACTCAGGAGAGAAGAAAGCACCTGCAAAAAGTACATAAACAGGAAGTTTTGCACCACAAGACATAAAACCTATTATAAATAATGTTATAAGTCTATCTTTTTCATTTTTAAGTGTTCTTGTTGCCATATAAGCAGGAACAGAACAACCAAATCCAGTAACAAGAGGAATAAAGCTTTTACCATGAAGTCCAAACTTATGGAAAAAACCATCAAGTAAAAAAGCAACCCTAGACATATATCCAGTAGTCTCAAGTAAAGCAATACCTATATAAAGTATTATAATATTGGGTAAAAATAAAACAACTGCACCAACACCAGCAATAATACCATCAACTATTAAAGAGCGTACCCCTTCATGTGATATAGTAGAACCAATTGCTTCACCCAATAAACCAAAACCAGCATCAATATAATCCATTGGTATTGCACCAAGTTCAAAGGTAAGCTGAAATAATCCCCACATTAAAAATAAAAAGATAGGAACACCTACAAATTTATTTATAAGAATATTATCAATTCTTTTTGTGAAGTGTTTTGGTAACTCTTCATCTTTTCTTTTTATAGTTTCTCTTTTTATACCATGAGCCGTTGAATGATACTCTAAGGTTCTTATTTCATTCATATCTTCAGTTTCAAAATAAGCTTGTATCTTTTTTGTTGCTTGTAGTAGTATTGGTTGAAGTTCTGTATAGATTGGTTTATCATGGATATAAGAGTAAAATAATTCATCTTGAAAGACAAGCTTTAAAGCCATCTCTCTACTTGATAAATCTTTATACTTATAGTTATGAGTATCAAAAAATTTAGTTAAATTATAAAGTTCCTCTTCTATAACATCACTATAGCTAATATTAGAGTGTAATCTTTTATCACCATCATAGTAATTATGAACAGTATCAAGTAACTCATCTATACCATCTTTTGTATTTGCAGATACTGCAACTGTAGGTATTCCTGTAAGTGCTTCTATTTGCTTTACATCAACTTCCAAGCCCTCTTTTATAGCTTCATCATACATATTTAAAGCAATTACCATTTTTTTATTTAGTTTTAAAAGTTCAAGGGTTAAAAGTAAGTTTCTTGTTAGATGTGTTACATCCACAACATTTATAATAATATCATAATCTTTATCTTGCAAATAATCTCTTGCAACTTTTTCTTCAGTAGAAAAACCATTTATAGAATAAGTTCCAGGAAGATCAATCATCTCTATAGCATGACAATGATGCTCAAAACATATCTCTGTTTTTTCAACTGTTACACCACTAAAGTTACCAACTTTTAGTCGTGAATTTGACATAGCATTTATAAGTGATGATTTACCAACATTTGGTTGACCCGCTAGTACTATTTTCATAGCTTCCATTATATTGGCTCTACTTCTATACTATTTGCTTCTTCAACTCTAAGAGCGATTGATGTATCTTCTACATTTATCTCTATAGTATTTTTAGCAAAACTAATAGTTTCAATAACAATAGTTTCACCTTTTATGATTCCAAATGAATAAAACCTTTGTTTTAGTTCATTGTCACAGTTTATACTTTTTATAATTGCTTTTTTGTGTATTGCTAGGTCAGATAGCTTCATGTTCTATTCCATAAATAATTTATAAGTTTAGAAATGTAGCTATTATAACCTTAAATATGTATTAAATTGAGAGTGATTCTCAATTGGAAATCATGATAAAATTTTTATATCAAAGTTTTTATCAAATCTATATTTAACTCTATTGTTATCTAGTACGTTTTGTATAGACAAGAATTCATCTATATTTGTATCATCTTGAAATTTCATATTCACTATTCTTTTTGAATTTTGATCATATTTAAATGTATCAAAATAATTTAGTGCATCAATTACATGTTTTCCCATATCTTATCCTTTTTATAGAATTTGACTCTTAATACTACTACACCACTGTTCTACTCTTGCTTGAGTTAATTCACTTTGATTATCTTCATCAAGTGCAAGTCCTACAAACTTATCATCTCTTACAGCTTTTGATTCTTCGTAATAATAATCTTCTGATATATCAAAATTTCCTATTACATTTCCACCATTATCAACAACTTTATCGTATATAATACCCATAGCATCAAGGAAACACTCACCATAACCATCTTGATCACCAAGACCAAAAACTGCTACTGTTTTACCACTAAAATCTAGTGATGAAAACTCTTCCCAAGCATCTTCAAAATCATCTGATAACTCACCCTCTCCCCATGTTGGAGAACCGATAATTACTTTATCAAAATCATTGATTTTTGACATTCCTGATTCTGCTATATCAAATACCTCAACATCACCTAATTGCTTTGATATCATTTGTGCTACTTCTGTTGTATTACCTGTACTGCTTGCATAAAAAATTGCTGTTGCCATTTTTAACTCCTTATAATAATTTATCTTAATATAGATCTTAAAGAATAAGGTATAACCTTTATATCATACGCTCTATTCTCAACTTCAAGTTCTTTGGATTTTATTTGTATATGTTTATCAAATGTATCGTGTTTTGGATAAACTAAATATATTTGATTAAACTGCGTAGTTCTTACTGTATCTACAGCACGATTTACAGCATGATTTATATCTAAATCTTGTTTGTTTAAAAACTCCCAGTAAGTAAATACTTTGGTAGTAGTACTACAAGAAGATATAATATCTATACAATTATCACATTTTGAAGTGAACTTATCTTGATTTACTCTTTTTATTTTATTAAAAACAAACTCTGTAAAGAGTTCATTTGTATCTAATTTTAATTGGAACTTTACACCATCAAAACACATATTCAGAAGATTAAATGCCACTTTAATTTTATTTGGATTAACCCTATTTTGCTTAGGAGAGAGTATAGGGTTATTCTTTGTATTATTGATATATTTATTTATACTTAGTGTTAATTCTTTATCTAGAAAAAACCCTTGTTTATATTTAAATAATGTAAAGTTCACATTTAGTAAAGTATCTATTTTATCTACAAATATATTTTTTATATTATAGTTTTTGTATTTAAGTAATTCAGCTTTATTAAATCTAAACTCACTTTGAACTTGTGAATTAAAAAATTTCATAAATAATGTTCTTCTTGATTGCTTTGATTTAAATCTATCAAAACTTGGTAAAAACTCTTTATTTTCATCAAAACCGATTTTTTCTAATTCATTTATACTCATTTTAATTCCTTTTTATATTATTGATAATCAATATCAATAAAAGAATTATAAATGAAAGTGTCTTAAAGTTTTATTAATTATGATAACAGCTATCAATATTAATAACTATCTAATTATTCAGGTTTTTTAAATCCTAGTTCTGTGATTATATCCATTGGGCTCATATCGTTTGATTCAGCTACTGTTTTAAATTTATCAGTTTCTTTAGCATCTATACCTATAGCTTTTAATTTTTTTATAAACTCTTTAGAACTAATACCTAAACTTATAGCTACATCTTTTATTTTTTTCTTTCCTAAGCCTGTTAGTTGAACAACTTTCATACCATTTTTTTCAAAATTTACTCTTAGTAAATCATATATAAACTTTGGACTTACATTATTCTCTTTTGCAATTTGAGATATACTTTTTGTTAATTCATATTTAATATTATTCTTTTTTAAAATATTTTGACTTATCTCTAAATCAAATCCAATTTTTTTACAAAAACTTTTTAATGATGATAATTCAGCATGTGAATAAGGTGCAGTTCCATACTCTTTTTCCCAACCCTCTTTTATATCGCTACCAAAATTTAGAAAACTTGAAAAAGGTTTTATCTCATACAATGCTCCTATAAAAAATACAACTACAACTACAGTTGATACAATCATATCTTTTGTAAAAACTATCATTTGTTTTACACTATTTTTCATATAACTAGTCATTGGACTCCAATTATAATATACATGAAGAAGTGTAGCTATTACAAATAAAACCATAAAAATAGAGTGAATATTTGAATATTCTTCTTTAGTTAATCCTAAAATATCCCAATTTGCCCAATGTGCAATTCTTCCAGGTGGTGCAATAAAAAGCATAATTCCTGTATAAGTCATAATAATCATGGATAATAACATAGTAAGTGATGTGATTTTTTTTAGGTTCATTGTAGCTCCTTTAGAAGTATAAACTATCTAAATACTTTATACAATCTTAAAATTAACAGTTAATTAACAATATAAGGTTAATATTCCAAAAGCTATTAAAAACACTCCATCTAAAAAAGTTTGGCGACCCAGAAGATGAAATGTTTGGCGTATTTCAACACCTATTTATATTGTATTTAATCTATTCTTTTAATATTATAAATTGGTGTTTAGTTAATTTTTAAAAGGATAATTATGAATAATAAGTTGTTATTATCAACTATGTTAATAAGCACCATCTCTACACTTAATGCAAGTGAAAACTTAGGTGTTATCAATATTGACTCTTCAACAATCGATGATAAATTTGATGCAAAAAAGCAAGAGGTCTCTAATACGGTATATCTTAGTGGGGTAAAAATCGAAGAACACCACAGTGAAAATATAGCAAATGTCTTAAACAAAATCCCAGGCTTAACAGTAAGAATAAACGAAGGTGATTCTAATAAGATTCATATAAGAGGTGTAGCTTCTGAAGTTTATATGGGTGAAAAACCAGGTGTTGCAATAGTAATAGATGGTGTACCTGTACAAGAGAGAGCTGGTGCTGTTAATATTGATAGTGATAATATTGAATCTATTAAAATCATAAAAGGTGGTGCTAGTTACTTATATGGAAATGATGCTTTAGCTGGTGCTGTTATTATAACTACAAAAAGACCAAAAGCAAAAACTGGTGGATATATCTCAACTGAAAGAGGAAGCCATGAATATGAAAAATATCTTGGAAGATTCTATGGAAACAGTGATAACTTTGCACTTAATTTACAAGGTAGTTATAAAGCAAGTGATGGGTACTGGGAGAATAGTGATTATTGGACAAAATCATTTAATGGTAAATTCCAATACTATATAGATGAAACTAGTGATATCACTTTTGGTGCTGATAAAACAAAAAGATTTGAAAATGATACAGGTTCAATAACAGCAAAAGATGTAAATGGTGTTGATCAAATCTCTTCTAATCCTACAAGTGTAGGTGAAGTGGGTTATGCAGTTGGTTATAACATAGAACTTGATAAATACTTTTTAAACTATTCAAAAGATTTTGAAAATAACTCAAACCTTATGGCTCAAGTTTATAAATATGAAGATTTGACTACAAATAAATCTAGTGCTTATGATAGTAATAGTGATGGTATTAGAGATGATCATAGGACAGAGAGTTATGCAAAAACTGTTCAAGATGGTTTAAAATCAGAATATCGACTAGATGAAACTAACTATGCTTATATGTTTGGTTTAGATTTAGCTAGAAATGAAGAAGATAAAAAAACAACCTATTTAGTAGATTACGATCCTTTTGGTCCTGCAAATTATTTAAAAGGTGATGTAAGTAGTAATACAAACTTCAATGAAGATATAAATGCTTTATATACAGAATTTAAATACCAAATGACAGATAAACTTATAACATCTATCAATGCTAGATATGATAATATGAAATATGATTATACCAATAAACTAACCTCAAACACTTGGGATAAAAAATTCAATGAAACTTCATATAAACTAGGAGCAACATATAAATTAGATGATGATTCTATAATTTATACAAATACCTCAACTGGATTTAGAGTTCCTAAGATTAGTGAACTTTATGCAGGAGATATCTCTTCAGGAAGATATACATACTCAAACAATACAAATATCAAAAATGAAAATACATATAACTATGAAGTAGGATTTAGAAATAAACTAAACTCACTAGATTATGATGTAGCAGTCTATCAACTTGATAGAAAAGATGTAATAGGTATAAACTCTGGAAACTATACAGGAACATCAGGGGTAAATTTAGAATATGACAATATGGCTGATATTCAAAATAGAGGGCTTGAGTTTAGTTTAAAAAGTGATAATAAAAAAGCTTTTTATTATGGTGTAAATTATACCTATCTTGATTCAAAATATAAAAAACACAACCCTTATAGTATGATTTTAAATGAAGCAGGTGTAGATAAAAATGGTAATAACTTTGATGGAAATGATGAAGACTATGTTGCAGGAACATATGATATAACAGGAAACCAAGTTCCAAGAACATCAAAACATACAATAAACTTAGACTTAAACTATAAAATAACTCCTAAACTACTTATAACTACTGAACTTATATACAAATCAAGTCAATATGCAGATGATCTAAACTTAGTAAAAGTAGAAGGTTATAGTGTTATTAATCTAAGAGCAAAATATGATATGAAATTAGGAGGTTTTGATACTCAAATATTTGGACAAATTGATAACGTAACAGATGAACAATACTACATGATGCCAAGAGTTACAGGTGATAGAAATGAAGATGGTGTTTATGATGATGGAGATATAGGACTTACAGTAAATCCTGGTCGTGTATATCTTGCTGGTTTATCTATTAAATTCTAAAGGAGAAAAGAATGATAGAACAAAAACAAAATAGAAATAAAAACGATATTTATAGTATCCCTTTACTTGGTTTCATATTTAAAAATCAAAAATTTATAAGAATTATTCAAATTATAACTTTAGGACTTTTTGTATATGGAGTCTATATGGGCTTTGATGAACCAACACTAGAAAATAAATTTACAAGATATCTATTTTGGGGATTATTTTGGTCTTTATTTATTATCATAACATTAACCTTTTTTGGAAGAATATTTTGTGGGATTTGTCCCCATGGTTTTTTAGGAAAATATATAACAAAGTTTGGACTAAAAAAAGATATGCCAAACTTTTTAAAAAATAGATTTATAGGTGTATTACTACTATTTTTTGGTTGGTGGGCTGTATATTATATGGCTCCTGGATTTTGGAAAGTACCAATAGCTACTGCTTGGCTTTTTACCTCACTTACTTTAGTTTCATTTGTTATTTTTTATTTATATAAAGATATGAGTTATTGTAAATATATATGTCCTATTGGAACACTTCTAAAAGCTTATGGGAAACTCTCACCTACATATCTAGCAAGTTACAAAGAAGATTGTGATAGTTGTAAAACTTTTGATTGTGCAAAAGCCTGTACTTATAATCTAAAACCATTTACATTTAATAAAAAACAAAACATAGAAGATTGTACACTTTGTATGGATTGTAGTAGTGCTTGTGATGCTGTAAGTTTTAATATAGTAAAACCATCAAAATCACTTTTTAGTAACTTCAAATACCAAAAAGCAGAAGTGTGGGCTTATATTTTAATAACAGCCGCTATTAGTATAACTATGTCTTTTCATCATGCACTAAATAGAAGCGCTATAAGTGATGAATTTATTTGGTCAAAAACTGCTGTTTTTGCAAAACAATATATAGATTTTGGAACACTTGACGTGGTTGGTTTATTTGCTTTTTTTTATGCTGTTATGTTTTCTATTTTGGTAGTTTATATAGGAATGTTTATAGCTAGTAAAATTTTAAATAGTAATTTTGAAAAAACATTTTATACTCTTGGATACTCTTTTGCACCATTGTTTGTAATAGGTGGATTGGCTCATCTATTTCATGCTTTTTTTACACATACTTATGCAGATATTGTAAATGCTTTCATATATGGATTTGGACTTGATGTACAAAATGTAGAAAACCTAGCAAGTAGAAAAGATGCTTGGTTAAACATATTTAATGTTATACCTTATCTTGCTGCACTTTGGGCATACTTAATACTTGCAAAAAGAGTTAATTTTTTTGAAGCTAGTAACTTAAAAAAGAGTATTGCTTTTGTATTTGCTTCATCTTTAATAACATTTTATTTAGGTTTACAGTTTTATAAAGGTTATGTATTTTCAACTTATGGAGCTAAAAAAAGAGATCATTCTCATCATGCTTTAAATAAAACAACAATTGAAAATAGTAGTTTTAAAAGTTTAGATAAAGTGACAATATAAATAAAAAGCTATTATTAAAATAATTGAACTTATTATAAGCTTTGATAATATTTTTAATTAATATTATTAATATATTGAAAGTTATATAATATGAATAAAGAAATAGGTGTGATAAATACTATCACGATGTATCATTATATTAAGGAGATACTATGAAAAATATTTCGAAAAAAAACAATTATTTTCTCTTAGCTGGTTTATTATTAGTTGCATTTAGTACTAATACTTTAGCCCAAGAGATGCCACAAAAAGGTCCAATCCCTTTTTCTATTTATGATGTCAATAATGATGGCAAAATAACACAAACTGAGTTTTATGATGCAAGAGAAAAAAGAATGTCTGCAAAAGCTGCTCAAGGAAAAGTTATGAGAAAAGCAGGAAATGCTCCTGATTATAGTTTTTTTGATACAAATGGTGATGGTTCAGTTACTAAAATGGAACTACTTGAGGGTCAAAATAAAATGATGAGAAATAAAAAACAAAATAAAGGCAATAAACAAAAAGGTATGAGAAACTATTAATTCTCATTGTTTAGTCTAGTAAAGTTAGTTTATAACTTTACTAGATATCTTTAAAGTTATCTCTTATTTTTAAAAACTCATCAAGATTTTCAAAAAATATATCTACAAGTTTTGGCTCAAAATGTTTACCACGTTCCTCTTTAAATAGTTCAAATATTTTTTCATCTTCCCAAGCTTTTTTATAAATCCTATCACTTCCTAAAGCATCAAATACATCTGCAATAGCTGTAATTCTTCCACTTATACTGATGTTTTCACCTTTTAAACCTTGTGGATAACCTGTACCATCCCACTTTTCATGGTGTTCATAAGCTATAGTTGCAGCAAGTTTTAAAAGAGGTCTATCTGATACATTTAACATCTCAAAACCAAGTTGAGCATGACTATCCATAATCATTCGCTCTCGTGGATCAAACCTTGCTGGTTTATTTAAAATAGAATCAGGTATTGCAACTTTTCCTATGTCGTGCATAGGACTTGCTTGTTTTAACATCTCTGCATCTTCTTGGCTTAAACCATAATGTAATGCTAAAACTTTGGAGTATTCAGCTACTCTTTTTACATGATTGCCTGTCTCTTTGCTCCTACTTTCACCAATAGCACCCATAGTAAATACAACCTCTTTTTGTGTGGTTTGTATCTCATTGTTTAAGTTTTTAATCTCTTTTAAACCATCTTGAACTTTTTGTTCTATTTGATCTACAGATAAGCCCACATTTCGAAGTACTTTTTGTCCTAAAAATATTATAAATAAAATTGTTGTAATTAGTAAAAAAGAAACTAATATATTAATAGTATTTATAAAAGAAGAAGATAATTGTTCTACATTTTTTTCAATATTTAAATTTACTATTTTATTTTGTCTAATAATCTCTAAAATATTATTTTGCAATAGTAACTCTTCTGTTTCAATATTTTTAATACTAATAACATAAAAACCGATTCTTTTAACTATATTTTTATAAGCATTTAATTGTTTTTGGTTTTTAAAAGTTGATAATTTATCAATTTGTTTTAACCATATATTTAAACTTTTTTGATTTTTATATTGATAAAGTGTCTCTTTACTATAGTATTTTACATCTCCAAATATTTGAACAAACTTTGTATTGTTTGTTTGTATTATTTGTTTTTCTATTTTGTTTCTTAGCTTTTTTTCAGTTGGATATTCTTTGTTAAAAGATATCACTAAATTAATCTTTTCTTTTTGTAAGTTATATAACTTTTCAAAAGCAACTTCTATTTGCTTTTCATTTTTAAATAAAGCATTTAAACTATCCAATACACTTTTGTGATTATGTAAATCAACAATAAATGTATCAAGAAAATCATCTTCATCTTTTTCTATAAAATACTCTTTTATAGTTTCAAACTCTTTTTCATATTTTGTAAAATCATCTTTTATTTTATCTAAAGATAATTGTTCATTTACTAGCATTAGATCTTTAATCATGATATTCATCTCTTCTTGTAAATATACTAATTTAGATACATTTTTTTTGAAAACTCATTTT
>LLEK01000033.1_pt1 | contig 30072 bp, 29 predicted proteins | sample 595821 | NCBI WGS metagenome assembly LLEK01 (sample SAMN02919311, study PRJNA255460) | bioreactor metagenome | biome: chemostat; feature: culture 2011_25.1; material: sediment; isolation source: day79 25degC chemostat 2011 inoculated with Wadden Sea sediment taken from... | place: Germany: Bremen ...
ATCTGCTCTTCTTAGGAGCGCGACGATATTGTTTTGGAAGTCTTTGCTAAATGACGGAATACCAAGAGCCGACAGTTTCCCCGAGCGGCTTTCCAATGTGTCCGTTACAACCCCAACCTATAGAGGTTTCAGTTGTTTTCCAAGCCTTTTTTAAAGTTTTTTACGAATTATTACACATCGTTCTATTCCAGCCAGGTCTTTTGGCCTTTCCAAAACGCAAAAACCGACTTTTTCCATCAGTTCAGAAACTGCATCCCCTTGATTTATACCAATTTCCAGAACCGCCAATCCATCCTCATGCAGCACGTCAACCAAGGCCAAAGCCAATTTGCGATAATCATCCAAGCCATCCGGCCCTGCAAACAAAGCGCTGTACGGTTCAAATTGCACGACTTCCGGCGCTAATATCTCTTTGTCACTCAGCGCAATATAGGGGGGATTGGATAAAATGAGGTCAAATTTTTCAGAAATGCCTGCACCCCAATCGCCAAGTCGGAAATCACTACGTGATTCCAATGCCAGATTTCGTGCATTTTCTTTCGCCACCTCAAGAGCAGCCGGGCTGATATCCACACCAAGACCGCTTGCCTGTTGATATTCAGACAAGACACTCAACAACAAACACCCCGTCCCGGTCCCCAAATCCAGAACACGCAAATTTCGCATCATATCCGGGATGTGATGCAAAACAGCTTCGATCAAGGTTTCACTATCGGGACGCGGGGTCAGCGTATCTTTCGTTACTTTAAACGGCAGGCTCCAGAATTCCCGCTCCCCTAAAATATGGGACATGGGTTCCCGGCCTTCCCGGCGTTTGAGCAACGTTTCCAGACGATCCATATCGTCTTGGGAAATATCGCGTTCCGGGTAACCGATCAGGATTTGCGTTTCCACCCCAAGCACATGACATAAAAGAAGACGGGCTTCAAAGCGGGTATTTTCAATTCCGGCTTTTTCAAGCCGTTCACAAACCATCTGTATCGCACGGGCAATCGTGGTCATAATCACCGACCTGTTTTATGAAAGTTCCGCCAATTTCTGCGCCTGATCTTCGGTAATCAAGGCATCGATCACTTCATCCAGATCACCTTGCAAAACTTCATCCAATCGATAAAGCGTCAGGTTAATCCGGTGGTCGGAAATACGGCCTTGCGGGAAGTTATAGGTGCGAATGCGTTCAGACCTGTCCCCGGACCCCACTTGATTTTTACGATCCGCTGCCCGTTCCGCATCCAGTTGCTGGCGTTCGTGATCATACAATTTTGCCCGCATCATTTTCATCGCCTGATCCTTGTTTTTGTGCTGGGACTTATTGTCCTGACACTGTGTCACAAGACCGGTTGGAATATGGGTAATCCGTACCGCAGAATCGGTTGTGTTGACGTGCTGCCCGCCAGCCCCTTGGGAACGGTAGGTGTCAATGCGCAAATCTTTTGCTTCAACCTTGATATCCACATCTTCGGCTTCGGGTAAAACGGCAACCGTGGCGGCGGAAGTATGAATGCGCCCGCCGCTTTCCGTTGCCGGGACACGCTGCACACGATGTACACCGGATTCATATTTAAAGCGGGCAAATACGTTTTTCCCGGTAATATTGGCCGAGACTTCTTTAAACCCGCCGATACCGATTTCGTTGACATCCAACAGTTCGAACTTCCAACCCATGCGTTCAGCGTAGCGCTGATACATGCGGTAAAGATCCGCGGCAAAAAGCGCGGCTTCATCCCCGCCCGTACCGGCACGAATTTCAAGAATAGCATTCTTTTCATCAGCTTCATCTTTGGGCAGCAACATCAATTGAACGTCGCGTTCCAGTTCCGGCACCCGTTTTTTCAAATCGTGATACTCGGCTTCGGCCAGCTCTTTCATATCCGCATCACAATCCGGATCCGACAGCATTTGTTCGCACTCTGTCATTTCGGCCTGAGCATTGCGCAAGGCATTCACCGCTTCCACAACAGGTGTCAGTTCGGCATATTCCTTGGACATTTTCGTAAATTCAGACGCATTCAAAGACGAGGCATCCGACATTAACGCCGCAAGTTCCTCATGCCGGTTGACAACCTGGCTTAGCGTTTCCTGAAAACTCATTTTTTACCTTCAATCTTTCTTGAGGAAAAGTCGTTCGACAAGATCGCTTGCCGCTTCCCACTCTTTCTTTTTCTTAACAGCGGCGAGTCCACGCAGTTCCTCGCTTGGTGTGTGGAGCAAGCGGTTAATCAACAAACGGGTGGCCTTATCCGCATCATTTGGATGCAAAGCCAAGACAGCCTGACGTTCTGTTTCAAATCGATCCCGTAAAGAACTAACCAAGGGAACAGCCGTGCGTTCTTCCTTGCCCCGGAAGAAATCGTGCAAATCCTTATCCAAGATAGAAGAAGCCGCGCGTGCTTCGGCTTCGCGTGAGGCACGGCCTTCCATCGCGACACGTTCCAGATCGTGAAGGTCATATAAAAACGCACCGTCCACATCGTTCACCGCAGGATCCACATCGCCGGGAATGCCCGTGTCGATCAGGAAAATGGGTTTATTTTTTCGGACCTGCAAGGCCTTGGATACCATATCGGCACTTACAACACGGGTCCGTTTATTCATTGAGGTCACAATGATATCGGCCTCGCATGCCAAGCGATTACGATTGTCAAAATCATCAAAATGACAGGACAAATGTCGCGCAATCCGTTGCGCACGTCCCGCAAAGGAATGGATGCAGGTGAAATCGTTCAATCCCGATTCAATCAGGTTTTGCGCGGTTAGCTCCCCCATATCGCCCGCCCCGATTAACAGACCCCGGCAACGGCTCAGATCCCCATGCAATTCCTTGGCGATTTGCACTGCAACTGACGCAATGGAAACCGGACGTTCGCCCACCGCAGTTTCTGTACGCACCCGTTTCGCCGTTCCATAAGCGGCCTGAAAAAATACGTTCCAATTCCGAACCGACACTGCCAGCTTCCACCGCCAGACGATGGGCGTCTTTCACCTGCGCGACGACTTGGGGTTCCCCCACCATCAAACTGTCAAGCGAGGCGGCAACCCGAAAGATATGGCGAACGGCCTCTTCGCCTTCATGTACATACAACTGGCTTGCAATAGTATGGCTATCCAATTCGGCGCGTTCTGCCAAACGGGCAACGATCAGTTCGTGCGCGCGGGCCGGATTATGATCAACGCAATGGACTTCCACCCGGTCACAAGTTGACACCACAAGGCATTGCTCCACCCCGTCGTCTTTCAACTTATCCAGAAAGGGAATGACTTCCGGCTCGTCCAGAAACAGACGATCACGCAAAGCAAGGGAACTGGAACGATGGTTCGCCCCAATCACCAAAACTTTCGCATCACTTGAAAACAAACCAGCCATCGGATTTTCAATTACCCTTTTGCACGTTCAATCAAAGCAGGCAGTCCATCCACAGAAACCTGAACCTGATCACCTGTGTTCAAATCGCGGAACATCACCTCGCCTTCGTTACATTCCGACATCCCTACGATGATTGCAACAAAAGCATTCAGTTTATTCGCTTTATTCAAACGTTTCTTAAAATTCCCGCTATAGCCCTGTTCGACAATATAACCTTCTTGGCGTAAACGATTGGCAACCAGAAAGGCTTCATCCTGATGTTCATTCGCAGCCGGGATCACCATGATCGGGCGCGGCAATTCAACCTTGTCGCCGCCCAGCATCAAGGCCAGACGTTCCACACCGGACGCCCATCCCACACCGGGAACCTGCGGCCCCCCCATCATTTTAATCAGGCCATCGTAACGACCGCCTGCCAAAACCGTTCCTTGTGCCCCCAATGTATTGGTCGTAAATTCAAAGGCCGTGTGACAATAGTAATCCAAGCCACGTACCAGACGCGGATTTTCCACATATGGTACGCCCAGCATATCCAGCCCACGTTTCACTTCGTCATAAAAAGCCTGAGATGTTTCGTTCAGACATTCACCCAACAGTGGCGCATCTTTTACAATTTCCCGATCACCTTCATCTTTGGAATCGAGAATACGCAGCGGATTGGTGACCAGGCGTTTTTTGCTGTCTTCGGATAACTTATCTCCAAACTGGCTGAGATACGCCACCAACTTTTCACGGTACGCATTACGGCTTTCGCTATCCCCCAGACTGTTCAGTTCCAGTGTCACCACATCTGCGAAACCCAGTTCTTTCAGGAAATGATATCCGGCAGCAACCACTTCAACATCGGCTTGCGGGCTATCGACACCGATCAGCTCAATCCCGACTTGGTGGAACTGGCGCTGGCGCCCCTTTTGTGGACGTTCATAACGAAACATCGGGCCGTAATAGAAATGTTTAATCGGCGTTTCCTGTTGCAGCCCATTGGAAATGAACGAGCGGCAAATCCCGGCTGTCCCTTCGGGACGAAGCGTAATCTGATCGTCACCCTTGGTCACAAAGGAAAACATTTCCTTGGTTACGACATCCGATGTCTCACCAAGCGTGCGTGAAAAAACTTCGGAGAATTCAAAAATCGGGGTAAGGACTTCGTTAAAACCATAACGCTCACAGATCGAGCGCGCGGTTTCGCTCACATGACGATGCAATGCGCGCTCTTGGGGAAGGAGATCGTAAGTGCCTTTAACAGGTTGTAATCCAGCCATGATTATTCTTCTTTCTGTGCTTCAATTTGTGCAGCTTTTTGTTCAACCAACTGCACGATATGGTCAATCATTTCTTCACTTGAGGTGTTATGATCGGGTACACCACCGACATAAACTTTGTGGCTTCCGCCCCCGCCCCCGGTCAAACCGATATCGGTTTCACGCGCTTCACCGGGGCCATTTACCACGCACCCGATGATAGACAATGTCAAAGGTGTGCGAATATGTTGCAAACGTTCTTCCACAGCCGCGACCGTTTTCACCACATCAAAGCCCTGACGGGCACAGGATGGGCAGGAGACAACCTTGACCCCACGGGTACGTAAACCCAACGATTTCAAAATATGGTAACCGACTTTAACTTCTTCTACCGGGTCGGCAGACAATGAAACACGCAGCGTATCGCCAATACCCGCCCACAACAGGTTGCCGATCCCGATCGATGATAAAACCGTCCCGGCCTGCAAGCCACCGGCTTCTGTAATCCCAAGATGCAAGGGATAATCACAGGCTTCCGCCAACCCTTGATAAGCTGCAACACCCAAAAAGGCATCAGAGGCTTTCACGCTGATTTTAAATTCGAAGAAATCATTATCTTCCAGAATGCGGGCATGATTGAGCGCACTTTCCACCATCGCTTCGGGGCAGGGCTCACCATATTTTTCCAGCAGGTCTTTTTCCAGTGACCCGGCATTCACACCGATGCGCATGGAACAGCCATGATCTTTGGCCGCCTTAACGACTTCGCGCACACGCTCCGCAGACCCGATATTGCCCGGATTGATCCGCAGGCAGGCCGCACCGGCCTCTGCTGCCTCAATCCCGCGTTTATAATGGAAATGGATATCGGCAACGATCGGCACATTGACCTGTTTGATGATATCCTTCAGGGCAGCTGAGGAGGCTTCATCGGGCACCGAAATACGCACGATATCAGCACCAGCTTCTTCCATTGCCAGAACCTGACGAACCGTTGCATCAACGTCGGTGGTCAATGTATTGGTCATCGATTGCACCGAAATCGGCGCATCGCCACCAACCAACACATCGCCGACACGAATTTGGCGGGACTTCCGACGGATGATATCTCTATAAGGGCGCACGGACATAGCGATCAAAGCTCATCACAATTAAACAGAATGCGCCTTATAGCTTATATTTTAGGCTAAAAAAAGGACTGATATGTCTTGGCGGTATGCAAACAGGTCAACGGGGAAAGGTTTAACTTTCCACAGCCTTCCCCGCCAATAATTTTTCCGGGTTGATCTGCACTTTACGGCGGACTTCACCGGCTTCACCAATCGAGGGCACTTTCGTACCATCCACATAGATTTCAAGTCCCCCCGCATTCCCTGTGCGCAAGATTAAACCCGGCGTTTGCGGGATTTGATATTCTTCACCTTCGTTTAAAACCTGCGTATGGATCACGTTGCCATCCGCGTCCGTGACTTGAATCCACGAATAATCAACCGCTTTCAACATCACTTTTTCAGTCATAACTTGCGGCTCAGCGGGCGCTTCATTTTCAACGGCAGGGGTCGCAGGGGTTGAGGTTTCTTCTACTTTTTCCTCAGTCGCGGCGGGTGTTTCTTCCGTTTCAACTGCCGGGGCTGTCAATGTTTCAGCTTCAACCTCAGCCGAAACTGCCGCAACAGTCTCTTCAACTTTTTCTTCTACCGTTTCCACCACTTTTTCAGCAGTTTCTTCAACGACGTTTTGCGGGGCTGCCTCTTGTTCCGCTTGTTCTTGCGTTACAACCTCGTCATTGACTTTTTCATTTAGCTTGACGGTTTCAACAACTTGTTCCGTTTCTTTGGTTTCAGCCTTTGCTTTTTCCAAAGATTCCATCGCTTTTTGTGCCATATCCTGTGCGTCGGTTTCACTGACCTGCTCATTGGATACAGAAGGCGCTTGCTCCCCCATCGGCGATTCTTGTGCGGTTTCTACGGGTGCGGGCGCCTCTTCTTGCTGACCATTTTTAACACGGTCCATCATTTCAGCAAATTTAGCGGGCAGATCAGGCACCAATTCCGCAACACTACGATCTTGTGAGGATAAAAAGTACCATCCCCCATAAGCCGCCGCCAAAACAACCAGACCAATCATTATAATGGCACCGCCCGGTACGGACTGTTCCGTTACCGGAGAGGGGAACATCAATTCGGAACGCCCTTCAAGACCGTCAACTTCCAATTTGAAACGTTTGACGACCTCGTTTGAATCAAGGCCTAAATGTTCCGCATAGGCACGAACAAACCCGACAACATAGGTTTTGCCCGGCAATTCGTCGTAACGTCCCCCTTCGATCGCTTCCAGATAAATGTAGCGAATTCGCAAGACTTGGGAAATAACCTGCAGGTCCTGACCAGCACGTTCACGCGTCGTTTTCAGTAATTCACTGACGCCCGGCCCCGTAAATACCGGCTCCTGTTGTGCATCACGCCCTTTATTTCTCATCATGGCTCCTCAAGTCCCAGACCGATTGAAGCTTACACTATATGCGCTTTTTGTTAACAATCTGTATATGGATTACAACGCGATGTCACGGTCTTTCGCAAATTGACGTAGAACAGGCCGCAAACTGTGATGAGACTTACCGACTTGTTTGTGCAAAAAGTTTTCCAATTGCGATAAAGTCAGGGACCGGATCATCATTTTTACGGGCCCGACGGATGAGGCCGACATGGACAATTTGCGAAATCCCAAACCAACCAGCACCATTGCATCCAACGGGCGCCCCCCCATTTCACCACACAAGCTTAACGTCACATCTGCCTTATTGCATTTATCGACAACCGTTTTCAACGCATTCAACATAGGCGGCGACAAGGTATCATAACGCCCTGAAATACGGGGGTTCCCACGATCAACCGCATATAGGAACTGGAACAAATCGTTTGATCCAACAGACAAGAAATCAATTTTTTCAAGCAGGCTGTCCAACTGAAACATCAAAGAGGGCACTTCCAACATCACGCCAACATTTACACGTGAGGGCAGACGATGACCTTTGATACTTTCGCGTTCAATTTCCATATCCAGAAGACGGCGCGCTTGTACAAATTCGGCAACTTCTGCAACCATCGGGAACATCACGTTCAATTCCCGCCCGCCGCAAGCCCGGATCAAACCGCGCAATTGTTGACGCAACAAGTAAGGACGATCCAGCGTGACACGAATGGCCCGCCAGCCCATCGCCGGATTTTCTTCCCCATGATTATTCCAGTAGGGCAGCACCTTGTCTCCACCCGCATCCAACGTGCGAAAGACAACAGGCTTACCGCCTGCTTCGTCCATTATTTTTTGATACAATGAAACTTGTGCTTCTACACCGGGAATGTCGGACCGGGCCATGAACGGTATTTCAGTACGATAAAGCCCAACCCCGTCGGCCCCGACTTCTTTAAGATGTTCCAGATCAACCAGTAAGCCTGCATTCACGTTCAACGAAACAACCACGCCGTCTTTGGTGACCGCGGGCTTGTCACGTAAAGCCGCATAGACTTCGCGTTGGCGAATACGTGCCTTCACATTATTTTTAAAGGCAGATAAAACATCTTCACCCGGACGAATAAAAATCTGTCCATTATTGCCATCTACGACAATAGGGTCGCCCGCTTCGATGCGTGACAGAGCACTTTTAACTTGCCCGACCACCGGAATATCCAGCGCACGCGCAATAATCGCCACATGGGATGTCGCCGATCCTTCTTCCAAAACAAGGGCGCGCAGTCGGGTGCGGTCATAATCCAGTAATTCCGCCGGTCCCATGTTTTTGGCAACCAAAACCGCATGTTCAGGAATATCTTCGGGGGAAAGTTTTTCAACCCCGACCAGATGTTGCAACAAACGGTTGGCCAAATCCTGCAAATCATTGACGCGTTCGCGCAAATAAGGGTCTTGAACCTGTGCCATACGGGCTTCGGTATCATCGTGAACCTTTTGCACAGCGGCTTCGGCGGTCAGACCTGTTTTAATCGCCTCGCGAATACGACCCAGCCAGCCTGCATCTTCGGCAAACATACGATAGGTTTCAAGAATATCGCGATGTTCATCATCCAGACTTTCCGACGATTGCAACATATCATCCAATGCCCCGTGCATTTCGCTTAAGGCATTGCGCAAACGTTCCAGTTCCGTTTCCGGGTCTTCGGCAACAAAACGTGTGATGACCACGCGGGCTTCATGCAAAATTGCATCGCCCATCCCGATCCCGGCATTCAGGGCCGACCCTTCCAGACGCAACGGCAACATGGCGATACCGTCGGTGGGCAGGGTTTCTTCTTTTTTAATCAATTCACCACTGCCGACCAGTTCGCCAATAATCATGGCAACAGTTTGCAGGGTTTCGACTTCTTCTTCGGTGTAATGACGTTGCGTCTTGTTCTGGATTACCAGAACCCCAAGGACGCGCCCCATGCGTAACAAGGGAACACCCATCATCGAATGATAATCTTCTTCCCCCGTTTCCGGGCGATAGACATATGACGGATGATCTTTGGCTTCTGACAGGTTCATCGGTCGGCCCGAGGCCGCGATTGCCCCGACAACCCCTTCACCAACCCTCAAACGGGTCAGGTGGACCGCATCCAGTTTCAACCCCTTGGTCGCGAACAGTTCCAAAACCTCGCCCGCGCGCATAATGTAGATGGAACAAACTTCCGCCACCATATCGGTCGCGACAATATTGGTCACCAATTGCAGGCGCGTTTCTGCCGTCGCATCTGCTGCCATAACGGAGCGCAGGCGCGACAAAATTCCTTTTGGGGCGAGTGCTGAACGACCGGGGATCATAACCTGATTGCGATTAGGTCGATTGACGTGTCTCTAGGACGGCACACGCCTGTTCGACCAATTCCTCCAAAATTTCCAAAATGGGTTGTTCTTTTTTCACCATGCCGACGGACTGTCCAGCCATAACCGAACCAAATTCCACATCACCATCAATGGCCGCACGTTTCAAGGCACCCGCCCAGAAATGTTCAATTTCCAACTGAGCCGCACCTTTTTCAAGCTCGCCATTATTGAATTTCTCAATAACGCGGCGCTGTGTCGCCATAAATTCCTCAGTCCCTTTATTGTTCAGGGCCCGCACGGGAATAACCGGGAAATTCGGATCAATTTGCAAGGTTGTCATTGCATCCTTGGCCCCAGCCCGAATAAATGCCTTTTTGAAATTCTCATGGGCAATACATTCATGGGCACAGACAAAACGCGTCCCCAACTGCACACCACTTGCCCCCATTTCCAGATAGGACAACATCGCTTCACCGCGACCAATGCCACCGGCAACAAAGATCGGCACGTCTTTAATCTGCGGTAAAATTTCCTGCGCCAGAACAGACGTCACAACCGGGCCGATATGCCCCCCGGCTTCCGCCCCTTCAATCACCAGCGCGTCTGCACCATTGCGGATCAATCGTTTTGCCAGAACAAGCGCGGGTGAAAAACAAATCACCTTTGCCCCAAAATCTTTCACCTGTTTAATGGATGCCCCACTGGGCAAACCGCCTGCCAGAACCACATGAGTGACCGCGTGTTCCTTACAGACGTCAATCAACTGGTCCAGTTGAGGGTGCATGGTAATGAGGTTCACACCAAACGGCTTGTCGGTCATTGCTTTGGTCGCTGCAATTTCAGCAGACAACAATTCCGGTCCCATAGAACCACCTGCAATCACACCGAAGCCACCGGCATTGGACAAAGCTGACACCAGATTTCTTTCCGAAATCCAGGACATCGCCCCGCCCAGAACGGCAAATTCACAACCGAGGAAATCTTTCCCGCGTTGCCACAATTTATCCAGCTGTTGTCTGGCAGCTTCGCTCATTACCCTACCCCTTATTTTCGTTTTTATTCTTGATCAGCATCCAAGCCATATGCAGAGTGCAACGCACGGATGGCCAGTTCAAGATATTCTTCCGCAATCAAGACAGAAACCTTGATTTCAGATGTTGTGATCACCTGAATGTTGATCCCTTTTTCAGCCAACGCGCTGAACATTGTAGCCGCTACCCCGGCATGGGTTCGCATACCGACCCCCACCACAGAGATTTTAACCACATCGCTGTCGGAGATCATACGCTCATAGGCAACATCGTCTTTGCGTTCTTCCAACAACTGGATGGCACGTTTCAGATCACCGCGCGGCACCGTAAAGGTCATATCGGTTTTCTGGCCATCTTCAGAAACGTTCTGAACGATCATATCAACGTTGATAGAGGTATCGGCCAGCGGGCCGAAAATACCGGCAGAAACACCGGGGCGATCGGCAACACCGATCAAAGTGATTTTCGCTTCATCGCGTGAATAGGCGATGCCGCTTACAAGTTCTTGTTCCACGATTTCATCCTCCCCGCAAACCAAGGTTCCGGGCTTATCTTCAAAACTGCTTAACACTTGCAGGCGCACATCGTGTTTCATCGCCATTTCCACAGAACGGGTCTGCAGAACCTTGGCGCCGAGTGAAGCCAGCTCAAGCATTTCTTCGTAGGTGATTTTGTCGAGTTTACGCGCTTTGGCAACGATGCGCGGATCCGTCGTATAGACACCATCCACATCTGTGTAGATATCGCAACGATCCGCTTTTGTCGCCGCTGCCAATGCAACGGCAGACGTATCAGAACCGCCGCGTCCCAATGTGGTCACACGGTTGTCACTGCCGACACCTTGGAACCCCGGCACAACGACAACTTCGCCGTTTTTCATTCGCGTGTCGATTTCCTCGGTACCGATTTCTTCGATACGTGCTTTTGCATGAACACTGTCAGTACGGATTGGAATTTGCCAGCCCTGCCAAGAGCGTGCAGCAACACCCATCGATTGAAGAACGATAGCCAGCAGACCCGAAGTAATCTGTTCGCCGCTGGACACAACCACATCGTATTCACGGGCATCGTACATGGGCGATGCATCTTCGCAATAACCGACAAGCTGGTTGGTGACACCGGACATGGCCGAAACAACGACGGCCACTTCGTTCCCTGCATCCACTTCGTTTTTCACGCGTTGGGCGACATTCCTGATCCGGTCGAGGTCGGCCACCGAAGTGCCGCCAAATTTCATTACGATCCGAGCCATTTGAAGAAATGTTCCTTAAGGCGAAAGTCAAAAAAGGATAAGTCAAATGCGACGCCTTAGCGTGCGCGCGCTATACATACTCTTAAACATGTTATTTTTGCAAGCCAAATACAGCGTAAAATGCAGCTCTTTAACATGGTTCCAACCCCTGAGTTTACACAAATCAGTTCATTTTTTCATTTAAGACTGGCAAAGCCAAACCTGCACGTATAAATAAACGGATAGAACAGGCGAAAAAGACTGGAGCAATCACATGGCCTCTACGACAGTCAACCCGGAAGAAGTGGCATGGTTCACCGCTATTGCGGACGAATGGTGGGACCCGAACGGAAAATTCCGCCCGTTGCATAAATTCAATCCAACACGCTTGACCTTTATTCGGGAACGCCTCTGTAATCATTTCGGACTGGATGCCAGTGCAGACCAGCCGCTTAAAGGATTGCGCATTCTCGATATCGGGTGTGGCGGTGGTCTAATCTCAGAACCGCTGTGCCGCATGGGGGCCGAAATGACCAGCATCGACGCGGGGGATAAGAACATTAAAACCGCAACCGTCCATGCAGAAGCCGGCGGACTGGATATCAATTATCGTTGCGTCTTCCCCGAAGACCTTGCCAAAGAAGGCCAGCAATTTGACGCCGTCATAAATATGGAAGTCATCGAGCACGTTGCCGATATTGATGCCTTCCTTGAGGCATCCTGCGCCCTTGTTAAACCGGGTGGTGCCATGATCGGAGCAACCCTGAACCGCACCATCAAATCTTTTGCTATGGCAAAAGTCGGAGCTGAATATATTTTGCAATGGTTGCCACGTGGCACACATGATTTCAACAAGTTCGTTAAACCCGGTGAATTTGCTGACGGCTTGCGCCAAAACGGGTTAAACGTCATTCAGATGAAAGGCATGACCTTCAACCCGTTACGTGACAGTTGGTCTCTCACCGACGATCTCAGTGTCAATTACTTGTTGTTTGCGACAAAACAAGCCACCTGAACGAGGGCAAACAAGGGACACCGTCATCACCGACACGGGGTAATTATGCCAATCGGTGCGCCGCCTTTATCTTGCAACACCGCAATACGGCCAACCTCCGGGACATCAAACGGACCGAAATAAATTTCGCTTTTTTCGGACTTGGCAATTTTCAAACACGCGTCCACGTTCGCCACCTGAATATAACCGAGCCAATGCGGCGGTATGTCCGGTGTAAAACCTTTTTGCTCGTTCATTTCAAACATGCCGGCGACGACCTGTTCCCCCGATTTACACAAAAAGTAAGGGGTATCCCCGTCTTCCATCGTCAGTGCCTCATATTGCCATCCCAAAAGTTTATGATAAAACGTTTTGGTTTCTTCAATATTTCTCACCCGTAATTCATTCCAATAAAACGAACCCAGTACATTGGCGTCCATCAATTTATCCTCATTATATAAAGGGGAAAGATTATTCTAAAGACTGGCCCGAAAAACCTGTACAAGCAAGAACAGTTCCTCAAAATAACCGAAGAACAATTGATATCACAATCAAGGATTAAATGATGGCTAATTTAACAAAACTCACAGGGCTAGAAGGGGAATGCGTCCTTGTTCGTCTGGATCAGATCGCCTGTGCCTATCCATCGAATCTTTATGGCGCTGGTGACGATAGCAATGAATTTGATGTTGAAACATTAGCCTGCACACGGCTTTCCATGATTTGTGGCGATGTCCTGCATGTGATCGAAAGCCCGGAAGAAATCCTCGCATTGGCACAAGCGCAATAATACCAAACTCATCTGCAAGACTTGCGCAAAACACCTATTGCATGCATCATAATGCGACCTCTCCCTTTTTAAGTGATGATTAGCATGCGTATGATATTTTTCACCGCCTTTCTCTCTTTTTTTATTCTCACTGCGACATGGGCGGAAAATCCGCTCCCTAAAATAAGTGAAAACCAAATCACCGTCTCCGGTGTATCGTCCGGTGCGTTTATGGCGCAACAACTTCATGTCGCCTATTCCGATATATTTTCTGGCATGGGGTCTGTGGCCGGCGGACCGTTTTTTTGCGCGCAGAACATGCCGCCCAGTGACATCGCAACCATCAAACAACAATGTATGATGGGAATCGGCGCCGATCTCACGGCGACTACCTATATTGATAAAGCCGAAGCCCTATCCGCAAATGGTCAAATCGCCCCGGTTGCAAATTTAAAAGACGATAAGGTCTTTATCTTCAATTCCCAAAGTGATCAGGTCATCAACCCGCTTTTGGGCAATGCGTCACGCCTGTTCTATGATCATTTCATTGAAAACCAAGGGAGCAATATCAAAGCCTGGGCCTATATCCCGACTTACGGTCCCTTCTATCCGGTTGCCCACGGCATGCCCACCGCCAAAAGCATATTTGATAAATATGAAAACCTTGGCGATGCCGCCCTTCCCTGTGCCCCGTCCAATTCACAACAATATAGCTGGTTTCCCAATCAGTTTATGCGCGGAAATGATCCGTGGATGTACCATTGTAATTACGGGTTTGTCGCCGGATATGATCTTGGCAAAGATATCCTGTCCCATCTTTATGGCAGCATGAAAAGCCCGACGGACATCAAAGCAAATAACCTCTATTCCTTTGCGCAAAAAACATATGTGGATGATCTCAACAGTGACGAGGCCTTAAACGATCACGGGATAGGCTCGACCGGGTATGCCTATATCCCGGATGCCTGTAAATCCGGGGAGACAGATTGTAAGCTTCATGTCGCCTTACATGGGTGTCAGCAATTCCCCGAATGGACCTTCACCGGCAAAGTGGGATCCGCCGTATCCGGTCAGACAATCACCTTTGGCGACCTCTTTTATAAAAACATTTATAATGGTTTGGCCGAAGCCAACAATATCGTCATGCTTTATCCACAAGCACACAACATCGGAACAAAGGAAGCTGACATCAACCCTTATGGCTGTTGGGCATTTTGGGCTTTATTTGATGATGAAACCCAAACTTATTACACCCGTGAAGGCCGTGAAATGAAAATGATTGCCAATATGGTCAATGCATTAAAAACCGGCACTTTATCACTCTCACAATAAAGAAAAAGGGCGTTTACCGGGTCACCGGATACGCCCTTTTCTTTTTTCAATTAGACAAATCAAGCTTTTAAAGTTTCAGCCAATCGTTTGTCGTGCGACAAAATGTGATTGACCCACCAGCTCCCCAGCAAACCTGTCAGGTCAACTTCACCAGACATTTCACCTGCTTTATAACGTGCATACATGTTTTCCACACGCAGACAGAAGGCCTCATGCGCCTGTTTATGTTCATCATAAAGGGGGTAAGAATGATCCTGCATCAATTTTTCTTCTGCGGCAAAATGGGTTCGGGTGTAATCCTGTAACTCATTAAACGCCTGATCAATATCTTCCCGTGTGGCATTGGTTTTCATAAATTTATAAAGACGGTTCACCATCCCTAACAACTGTTGATGATCATTATCAATTTGCGTAATCCCAAAGGCGAGATCGTCAGTCCATTCCACCAAATTCTTGTCGTGGCTCTGTTTATCAAACTGAACTTTTTGCAAGAAATCGGTTACTTTCTCGCGCAATACTTCAGCCTGTGACGACAGCGCGCGCGACGCATCCCCGATATGATCAGATGCTTTTTCTGCCCGTTCTGCGGATTCAACCACATGCACAATTTCAGAAGAGACATTCTGCGTTCCCGTCGCGGCCTGTTCCACATTGCGGGCGATTTCGCTGGTGGCGGCACTTTGTTCTTCCACCGCTGCGGAAATAGAGGCCGAAATCTCGCTCACCTGACTGATAGAACGAGAGACACTGGCAATCGCCCCCACAGATAGAGAAGTAGAGGCCTGCACCTCAGCAATTTGTTTGGCAATTTCTTCCGTTGCTTTGGAGGTCTGGTTGGCCAGCGTTTTGACTTCCTGAGCCACAACCGCAAACCCTTTGCCAGCGTCACCAGCGCGCGCTGCTTCAATCGTCGCATTCAAGGCCAACATATTGGTCTGATCCGCAATATCGTTAATCAAACCGACAAATTCACCAATTTTGGCGACGTTGTCTTCCAAGACACTAATTTTGTGTGACGTATCGGTGGCTTCTTGTACAGCCGTCAGGGCCGTATCGGATGCGGACGACACTTGGGTTGAAATTTCACCGATGGAGGCGGAAAGCTCTTCTGCCGCACTCGCCACCGTTTCCACATTTGTCGAGGCTTCTTCTGCCGATGCGGCCACGGCAGCTGATTGTCCTTTGGTATTGATCGAAATTTCATTCATTTCAGCGGAGGTTTCACGCATGGTGGTGTCCGCACTGGACAGACCATCCAGGACCGTAATCATCGTCAATTCAAAATCGTGAATGTATTCTTCCAACAATTTTTGACGACGCAGTTTTTCTTCCTGCTCTGCTTGTTTTTCCTGATTGAGGCGTTCGGCTTCAATCATACCGTTTTTGAAAACTTCGACAGAATGCGCCATTTCCCCAATTTCATCACCACGCTCACTTCCTTCAACCGCAATCGTCAAATTGCCTTGTGACAAATTGCTCATAACCGCGCTTAGGCTCAAAATTGGTTTCGTGATGCCTGCGACAATACGCAAAACAATCACAAAGGTAATCACCAACAATAGAACGGTGAATACACTCGTCATATAAAAAGCGGTTTGCGCATCACTTCGAACGCGTTCCACCAATCCGACGAGGTCTTCGGCAACCTTATTTTCAACCGTTTTTAATAAGTTGATTTTTTTGGTAATCGTATCAAACCAATAAGGGCCTTCGATCCCTTGCGTTGTCCCCGTAACCGGACTTTCAATGGCAATCTTGCGCATGCGCTCAACTTCATCGACGTCCTTGCCTTTAACAGTATCGATCATAAATTGAATTTGCGCGTTACTTGCAAAGATTTTGAAACGGCTCAGGAAGGTTTCCTGCATGGCGATCAATTGTAAAAACTTGCGATAAATAGCAGGCTTGAACTCGCCGGCACTAAACCCACCAGAGCCCATCGCCCGTTCAATCCCGGCACGTTCTTTTGCCTGTAAAAAGGCCGTATAAGACGCAATTGCGCCTGTAACGGACGAATCATTGCTCAGCACCGCCATTTCTTCCACAATACTCAGGAGTTTTGCAATCGTCGGCGTGTAATACCCTGCCATTTGTGGCACGGAGAACTCCAATTTTGTGACCTTGTCCCGGCTCGCGCCCAATTGATCTAAGGCTTTCTGTGCAACATCAATTTTCGTTTTTAAAACTTCGCTGTAATCCTGAACTGGAAATTTCTTTAACGCCTGTTGGAGTTGACCAAAACGGATATCGCTTTCTTTGCGCTGATCGGTAAGCTTGGTTTGAAACTTCTGGCCCTTGCCCCCGATAAATCCCGCAGATGTACCACGTTCTTTCTGCAATTCATGGACCAAGGCACTGATCGTTGGAGCTAACTCAGCCAGCGTCGTCAGTTTTTCCATATCTGCAACAATCTGGCGTTTTTCGACAATGTTGCCGCCTGCAAAAAACAGCAACCCAATCACAGGAAGAACCAGCGCCAAAATGATTCTTGAACGAATTCTTATATTACTCAACACAGAGATACCCTCCTCCACCAGCCAGCAGATACATTATCTAGGGACTATATCACTTACTTCAATTATTATAATTAAAAAATATAATCAAATAATACATAATACTGCAAGAGAAACATTACTTACAGTTGCCCCTCATAATACAGTTTGAAAAATAATGTAAGACTAAATTCGCCTATTTTTTTTATGGAAGTCAGAGGGCCTTTTACTAAAATTTGCAGATTAATTTTAGTTTGCCTGTTTTTTATCCGATGACTTGGGCAAGGTCAGAACCTCAATTCCCTCATCACGTAATTCCTGCGTTTCTTCCGGGGATGCTTCGCCATAGATATTGCGTTCTTCGGCATCACCGTAATGGATAGCACGGGCTTCTTGTGCAAAATCTTCACCGACATAATCACATGTTTCTTCTACATGCTTTTGCAGCTTATTGACCACTTCCATAAAGGCATGCGCCGCATCTTGAGGGTCAGTCCCTTCCCGCATATCATCAGCAGCTTTTTCCGCCGCTTCAATCGCCAGTTCGCGCCCGGTTGAGGCAACACTCTCTTTATGCGACGCAATCGCCGGTGCCATCACCGCCTTGCGAATATTATCGTTGCTACAGAAAGGACACAGGACCTCACCGGCTTTGACCTGTTCATCATAAGCAGCACTATCGCGAAACCACGCTTCAAACTTATGGTCATATTCACAAAGGAGGTCGTAGCGAATCATATTCAAAAACCCGTGATATAAACAACAAGGCTGCGGTTTAGCCTGTTTTGAGGTCAGGAACAAGAAAAATACCGTCAAACGCTTTGATTTACGTGCGTTTCAGCTTATCTTTATCGAGAACATTCAGACTCAAAACCATTTTTAAACGGTCCGCATGAATCCTTTTATCCTTTTTAGCGTTTTCGCCCTGCTTGCAGTGTCCACCTCCGGCTGCTCGGTCAATCCGGCAACCGGGAAAAGCAGTTTTACCGGCCTGATGTCGGAACAACAGGAACTCAATGTTGGAAAACAAGAGCATCCGAAAATTCTCAGACAATTCGGTGGCGCTTACGACCACGCGGCTATTACACGCTACGTAAACGATTTGGGCCAACGTCTCGCAAAAGAATCTGAATTGCCGAACCTGAAATGGACATTTACGGTTCTTGACGATCCCATTATCAATGCTTTTGCCTTACCCGGCGGCTTTATCTACATCAGTCGCGGCCTCATCGCATTGGCAGAAAACGAGGCAGAGCTCGCCGCCGTCCTTGGCCATGAAATCGGTCATGTGACCGCCCGTCACACCGCCCAACGATACAGTAAATCGGTTCTAACCGGTGTCGGCGCGACTATTTTGGGGGCTGTTATCGGTGGTCCTGCAGGGGATATCGCAAACTTTGCCGGTCAAGCCTATCTCGCAAGTTATTCGCGTGACCATGAAATGGAAGCCGACATGCTCGGCATTCGTTACATGACCAAACTGGGGTATGACCCCAAAGCCTCCGCCAGCTTCTTTAAAAAGCTTGCCCAACATACCGAGCTTGAAGCCCGCATGAAAGGCGAACAGGGACAGCAATCACATTATTCCATTTTTGCCTCCACCCCGACACACGTAAACGGATCGCCGCATCCTCCAAAATTGCGCAATCTTACCCACCGGAGTTGGACTTCCTAAACCAAAAAACCTATCTCGCGCTGATCAATGGTATTGCTTATGGTGAGAGCATTAAACAAGGCCTGATTGATGGTCAGACCTTTGTTCATCCCGATTTACGCATCCGATTTAGTGTTCCCGATGAATTTCAGTTGGTCAACAAGCCAGACATGGTTGTCGCCACAGATAAAAATGGAAATGCCATTGTCTTTACAATGGGTAAAAAAGGGTATGGCCGCCTTACAGCTCACAAATATCTGACAGAGATCTGGGCCAATAAATATAATTTACGCGAACTACAAACTCTGGACATTAATGGACTGGACGGGGCCACCGGGTTGGTGCGCATCAAAAATTCCAAAGGGGTGCGGGACCTGCGTTATCTGGCGATTGTTGATGGCGACGAGATTTTCCAATTCCAGTTCCTCACTCTGCCCAATATGACAGAAGCGCTGGCCCTGCCATTTCGCAAAGTAACCTACAGCTTTGAACGTCTGTCTCAACGTGAAGCCAACGCGATTACGGGGTACCATATCACCCTTTATCGTGCTGGTAAGAAAGACAGTATCGCCTCGTTAGCGCAACAAATGAAAGTCGAAAAGTTCAAAGAAAACTGGCTCAAAGTCCTGAATAAAGAGACCTTAAGTGACGGCTTACAAGCCGGGGAAACCTTAAAACTAATCACAAAATAAAAAAGGCAGGGGCTAAAACACACCCTTGCCCTCAGGTTATCAACAAAGCCCTTAAACTGTCATCCCCGACCCTGATCGGGGATCCATATTTATCGCATGAGCAATCTTTAACTTATTGATTTCAAATGGATCCCGCATCAAGTGCCCGATGACGATTTTTGAATAGCTAGTTATCCAAAACACTTTGTCAACAGTCTGAAGGGAGGGATATAAAACGCCCCTCCCTTTGGCAGAATACGGGTAAACTTTAAGCCGCCAATGCTTCTGAAATTTTCTGTGTTGCGCCCGCAATGGCCTGCGCCGCAGCTTCTTCGCCCATCGCAATTCCATTGGCTTGGATCAAGGTCACATTCTGAACACCGATAAAACCAAGAACTGTTTGCAGATAAGGCAGGACAAAGTCCATGTGCGGGTATCCGTTTTCGGAATAATCCCCACCGCGTGCGGCAATCACATAAACCGGTTTATCTTCGACCAAACCGACCGGCCCGTTCTCGGTATATTTGAACGTTTCACCTGCGCGCGCAATATGATCGATATAGGCTTTCAGGGTTGAAGGGATACCGAAATTATGCATCGGTGCACCGATCACCACACTGTCTGCATTTTTAAATTCGGCAATCAGTTGTTCAGATCGTTTGGCATGCGCAACCTGTTCTTCTGTACGATCTTCAGCTGGTGTGAAAAAAGCACCCAGAATTTCACCATCCAGATGGGGCAAGTTCAGCGCAGACACGTCACGTTCGACAACTTCAACACCATCATGGGTCGATTGATACTGTTCAACAAACGCTGCCGCCAATTGACGTGTTACAGATTTATCGCCCATCGGGCTGGAATGGATCACAAGCAATTTAGACATTTTTAAACCTCATAGGAATGAAACTTCGATTGCCAAGAGGATGCCTTGTTTCTTTAAAATCGATAATATGGGGATTTAGAAAATGATTGTTTCCAAATTTTATTCAGTCTTGCACCATCTTTTCCAGTAAGCGACGCGCATAATTTATTTCCCGCCAAACATCACGCGGGATAGTATCCGTCTTAAAGGGCGTCAGTTCGATTGCGTCCAGTTCAAAGTTTTCTTTCGCCACTGCAATTGTATCGGCCAACGCGATACCCATCAATTTGTTGACCTGTCCAGGCCTAATCATTCCATCCTGTGGCTTTAAAGCCAGAACGCCGCCGGTTAAGTGCGTCTTATACTTCTCCACATAAAGATGCAGCGCATCAATATAACGATAGGTTTCCTGATAAACATGTGCGGGAATAATCACATCATCGTCAGCCAGTGTCCGACGGCGAATATCGGAGCAAACATCCAAACGACATAACTTTTTCGCAAGACCGGCAACTGCGTACGCCCGGCGAAAAACATGACCGGGCTGAACGGTCGGCGCCCCCATTTTTAATAAAAACAGATCCATACGTTCCAATGCATAGAACACATCCAAGGGTTCACGTTCCCCATGTTCTTTATAATATTGATTTTCAGGGATCTTAAAATATTCAAGCAGTCGTTCAATCCGTTGATGCATGACTTCCAATAAATCTGCAACATCCTTTGGTGTATAAGGTCGTGCCAGAATTCGGTGGATCGGCGGTACTTTGACGCCATTTGCCCGCACGATCGCCGCTAATTTCAATTCAACATCCAATGCCAGTTGATAGACATGACGCGGTTGAATCGCGTTATCCATAAGTTCGGACGTGACTTGAATGGCGAAATCACTCCGCATATTATGGCGGAGCAACGTCACTAGACCTTCGTTTAAGTGCTGGACTTTGGAATAAACATCTTTGGGCTGGACTTCCTCAGCTTGACACGTCCCTATCCATAAGACGGTCAACGCCAAAATAATGCCAACAGTGCCGCCCAGCGTTTTCATGTTCTTGCCACATAATCCCTTTTTCCCCTGTTAATTCTTACTACAAGAACCGCCACCAAGCACACAAAATTTTGCACAATGAGGATGATTAAGGGCCACAGGGCCACCCGATGTTGATAAATGCGTTCCCATTTCAAATTTAGGGTCATAGGGTAAGAGCGTACACGGCACGACTTTCGCAACGCTGTCCCCTTTGCGTCGGATAACCATGCGTGACGTTGCACACATCATTGCATCGGGACGAACCCCCAAAATGTCCCAACACGCTACCGTAATTTCCGGCACATCCGCTTCGATGTCCATTTCGGGGAACAAAACCAAGGCCGAAGGGTCCGTTGCATTAAGCGAAATATTATATTGCGCAAACATGTGGCCATACCCGACCCGCGCGACGTCTTCGCCTTCCTGCCATAATGTGCGCCCGGCAACCGCCAATTTAAATTCATTTTGGGATAACCAGCATAAGCCCTCAATCATCATGTCCCAGCTCTGGGCGCCGCGCAGTTTCTCGTGATCTTTTGCGCGGTAATGATCGACGGAAACACGTATCCCTAATTTGCATCCATATTTTTTCTTCAACCCCAACAGTGCTTCTTTGTGATGATGTAACGGCTTCATTGCATTGCTCAGAACCAAGACATCAAACCCTTGATCTAAACAGAGGGTCAAAATCTCGATAATCTGTGGGTTCATAAACGGCTCACCGCCGGTAAAGCCGATTTCCTGAACCGTCATACTCTGTGTGACAATCTCATCAAGGAATGTTCGTACATCATCCGTTGTGATATAGGCTAACCGATCATTTGTCGGACTGGAGTCCATGTAACAGCCCTGACAGGACAAATTGCACAAGCTGCCTGTATTGAACCACAAGGTTTCCAGCTGTTTTAAAGCGACATGTGCGCGGGTTTCCCCTTTTGCCGTTATCTCGGGGTGTTCAAATTTTGTATAGGGTAACGGGCTATCCACGGGGCGTTCCTTTTTTAAACTATCCGTCTAAAAACTACCCTGATCAAGAGTTCGGACCAATTCAAAAAAACGTGAGCACCCCCAAAAAAGCACTACATGGAATAATCGCCAACAATCAGAACAATAATCACGACGACCAGAAGAACAATTTGCGTGTAATAAAGAAAAGTCAAAAAACCGCGCGCACGTTTTTCAACACACATTTTATATTTGGGGTAGGCAACCCAGCGTGAGATAAAAGATCGTTTATCCGTCTTATCTGTTGGAAATTCTGAGAAAAACAATTTAGCAATCACAGCAATCAGGAGCAATCCTGCAAGTAGAACCGTCACAATATAGGCCTGAAGAATCATAGGATGCATCACTTTTTATCTGTTTCATTTGGACGTGATCCTAAGAAGGTCCTCCCCCCTTCACCTTGACGCTGGATAATTCTCTCATAATAAAAACCATCATGGTTCATATCTTTCGAAAGAATGCAGGTTACCCATTTAGCTAAACAAGCATTTATTTTTCATAAGACATCAAATTTCTATTGAAACCGACAGCCCCCTCCATTAAAACCTTTTTGGTCAAGCGGGCGTAGTTCAATGGTAGAACGACAGCTTCCCAAGCTGTACACGAGGGTTCGATTCCCTTCGCCCGCTCCAAATCTTCTCGATTAATTTGAATTATATTCGCCCGGCTTCCAGAGAGTTGAGCGGTTGATTTACGTCTGCACACCCTATATACAGTGTTTTTCTGGGGGATGCTGGGGCCATCATCATGTTTAGTGAATTTAAAAAGAAATATATCAAGAACACATATCTATATGATTTATATCGTAGCTTTAGATATGGCACCTATCATAAGGCCTATTCATTCTGGGCAGAAGATTTCTGGGTAGATAAGGCCACCGCCAATATTGATAACGGCACCTATGTCGATGTCGGATGTAATCATCCGGTTTTAGGATCCATTACCTACCGCTTATTCCAGCGTAACTGGTCCGGTATAAATATCGATTTTGACCAGAAAAATATCGACCTTTGCAAAAAATATCGTCCCCGTGACAAATCCTTCTGCTGCCCCATCTCTGACAATGAAGCAGATGTAGACTGCTACAGTTTTGATGCCGGCAATGTCCTCAACACACTGGACAAAGATGCGGCGGATGAGTGGGCGGAAAAAATGGGCAAGCCCTATAATGTCCGCACCATGAAAACCCGGACGCTAAACGGCATTTTAAAAGAAGCAGGAATTCAATCCATTGATTTCTTGAACATTGATGTCGAAGGGTTTGAAGATCAAGTCTTTAAAGGCTTTGATCTTTCTAAATACGCGCCCAAACTGATCGCCTGTGAAATCCACATCGTTGATTTGCGGGAAATGGACCAATCATGGTCTTATAATCATCTGATTGAAAATGGTTATACCCTGATTTCAAAGATCGGGCCGACCTGTATGTTCAAACGCAATGACTGTGACGATATTTTTTACTGATCTGCACACATTCTTTCTTGATCGACAAAAAATTGCATTAAGAACAGACCACAGCTCACAAAGTATGAGACCTGCCACCACATGCTCCAATAAGAAAAGTTAAAAAGGCCGGTCCCCCAGTAAACTGCATTTACGGCAATAAAACCCAACATGGCAAAGGATGAGGTTGTTAAATAAACGCGCAAAGATTTAATAAAAATCCAACAGACCATCATCACAAACGGGATCGCCCCGATAATTCCACCATCCAAGATAATTTCTACGATCCAGTTATGAGGGTGACTGGGTAAAGCCTGTACATCGGGAAAAGCTTCCAAGGGTGTATTGCGCTGTGCCATATAATCCAGCAAAGACATTTCTGCCATTGGATGATAGTTCGATGCATTCAGTCCAAAACCGACCCAAGGGCTATGTTGGACAAGATCAAAGGAAAACATCCAAATCAATTGCCGGTGCAGATCCACCAACCAGACCGGAACAGGTGTGAGCGCGCTATTGACACGACTGCTCATCAACATTTGATCCGGCAACCAAATAAGCGCAGCAGCAATCCCGCCAGCGACAATAAATCCAACCCATATCAAATGTCGAAAACGATTTTGCCGATCCGCGAATAAGATCAGCACCCCACTGAGTGCAACCAGTAAAAGTCCCAATAAACTGACTTTAGAAGACATCAACATAATATGGGTGACGCATAAGCCGATATTGGCAATACCCAGTATTTTCCAGATATAGCTATGTCGGGTCGCAACGATGTACAGGCACGCAGGAATTGTTAGAACAAAGCCATTGACCAAGGCCTTGGGCAATCCCTTGGACAGAAACAGCGCCGCAAGCATCACAATAAAGATTGATGTTACGAGACTGTAAAGCGCGATTTGCAAGCGGTGTCGTAAACAAAACAGGATATAGAAGATCAACCCTGCCACAACAAATGTGCGCGCCCATGCCTCAGCCGACAAACCGATCCGCAGGGAAAAAGGGATATTCACCGCCAAGGCCAGAGCAACAATACCGATCCCGCCCATCAACCTTTTGTCCAGATATGGACGCAGCGCGTGAACAACTTCACGATGGTTGACACTGATGAGCGTTAGGATCAAAGCAAGCCCCAGAAAAATACCGATCACCGCACGCCCCATATAGAGCGAAGCAATCGATGCACCTAATAAAAGGGTGGCGGCATTCAATCGCATCTCTTTGGAAAATAGGGCAGTCATTCTTACAGCCTGTGTTGGTGAAACGTCTCAACTTAGTAAGTTGTCCACTGTCCGTGATCAAGAAAAAAAGAAGCGGCTAAAGAAAGACCCTAGCCGCTTTTGCAAGTTTGACAGTGGTTGATAGAGAGGTTAATGGCTTGTCCCGGCAGAATAGGAAATCTTGTTCCAGACGTTATATTTGCCCACCGGTTTTTTCATCGGGATGCGTTTGACTTCTTCAAATGTTTCAGCGTCATACACAACAAGTGCGCCGTCCATATCCCAAACTGAGACCAGTGCATATTTGCCATCACGGGTGAATTCCACATGGGCATTGGTTTTACCCGGCTGCGGGTTGATGGTTTTCACAATTTCCAGTGTGCGCTTATCAATGATATGCAAAAGATCACGATCTTTACCAAAGAAGACATCGGTCCAGGCATAAGGGGTGTTTTCATGGGATCGCATGAAGAATCCCGGCCCCTTGGTCTTGATCGTTTTAATCGTGTCCCAGCTTTCCATGTCGATGACACTGATCTTGCCTTCTTTCAGGTGCGGGGTGGCCATGACGGGTGTCCCCTTGTAATTCCATGTAATGCCAGACCCCAAATGCGGCATTCCTGCCAAATCAAGGTTTGCGATTTTTTTCCCGGCATCCAGATTGTAGGCAACGCCATGCACCCCGTCACGAGACGCCCCAAAAACATTGATGTAATCCTGATCGAAGAAGAAATCATCGAGATAATCATCCAGCTCAATCCGTTTATAGCTGAGTGTCCCGGTCTGCGTGACTTCGACGTCTTTTTCCTTACCGCGATAATCATGGACAAAGGTACCATATTTCGGGTCTGCGTCCGGGTCGTAAGTGATTTCCCAAACTTCTTTCATATCTTTAAGGGCAGCAATAAAGCTTTGACGGGGCGGCGCATTATAAACCGCACTCACACGCGATGAGTTCCCATTACCGTCCGAAACATCAATATATTTAACGGGTTCAAGGGTCTCAGCTTCCAAAACCACCAGAGAATGCGGCAAGTAGTTCCCGGCAATGACCCATTTCCCATCACTGGACACCGCAATATTGCGCATATTCACCGCAACACGGATTTCTGCCACCAATTGCAGGGTATAAAGATCATATTTGGACACCCAGCCATCGCGTGAGCCCAGATAGACAAAACGTCCATCCGGTGAGTATTTCGCCCCGCCATGCAGCGAGAAACGTGATTTAAATCGCCAAAGCGGTTCAAACTTGTCGCCATCCAGAATGGTCACACTATGATCACCTGTTTCCACCACCGTAAACAGGTTTAAGGGATCGGCATCAAACACAGGCTTGCCCGGAAGTCGCGACGGGATGACATGGACTTCGTGGGTTTCTTTCATCTGGTCGATATCCCACGTCGGCAATTTGCCCAACGGGGTATAGATAAAATCAACCAAAGCCTTGATCTCTGCTTCGTTTAACTGTTCCTCGAACGCGGGCATCTGTGTGGCGGCACGACCATTTTTAATGACACTGACTGCGCTTTTCTTACGCAGGCGTTTCAGGTTTTCCGGCAACAAAGCCGGACCAATAGCCCCAAAACGGTTCAATCCGTGGCAACTTGCACAATGTTCTTTAAAGACCTCTTCCACATTAACGTCGCTGGCGTTTGCGTTAAACGACAGACTGGCCGCCAAAATGGCTGTTGCCCCAAGGAATTTTTTCATCATTTTTTCTTAACCCTTATTCTGCTGCCGCATCTTTGCTGTTCGGCAAGCCGATTTCGTCATCACTCAAATAACAGCCCGGATCTTCGGTCCAGTAATCATTGGTTACACGGTGTGCACGACAACGTGTATTGCCGTTACACACATCAAGATAAGCACATTCTGCGCACCGTCCTTTAACCGGGCGCGGACGCTGTTTCAGGCCGGCCATTAACGGATCACTTGTGTCGTGCCAGATCTCACCAAAAGCGCGTTCTTTCACATTGCCAAGTTTATGATGCCACCACATCGTATCAGGATGGACATTACCCAGATTGTCGATATTCGCAACGTTCTGACCGGAGGCGTTTCCACCCCACTGGATCAATTTTTTATGGAAATGTTCGGCCTTATCCGGGAAATTCTTGCGCACCCAATGCAGCATATACACCCCGTCGGCATCGTTATTACCTGTTGTCACTTCCAGTTCGCGGCCTTCTTGCAGATTTTGCCAGCACAGATCAAACAACAGATCCATTGCCCAGCGGGTATGTTGGAAATAGGCATCATCGCCCTTATTCTTGTTTCCGCGCCCAGCATAATTCAAATGCGACAGATAGAACTTGTTCACATCTTCTTGTTTCAACAAATCAAGAATTTTGGGAAATTCTTCCACATTGTCTTCGGTCAGGGTGAAACGCAAACCGATTTTAAGATTACGTTCGCGACAGAGGCGAATGCCTTTCAGCGCCTCCTCATAGGCGCCCTCTTTCACACGAAAAGCATCGTTTACCGCCCCGATCCCATCAATACTGACACCGACATAATCATAATTGATGCGCGCAATATCATCAATATTGTCTTCAGTGATCAACGTCCCGTTACTGGAAAGGGCCGTATAAAACCCCATCTCTTTGGAACGTTGGGAAATTTCAAAGATATCCGGGCGCATCAAGGGTTCGCCACCGGACAGGATCAAGACCGGGACACGAGCCGCTTTTAAATCGACCATTGTATCGAAAACTTCCTGTGTACTGAGTTCACCGCGAAACGGTTTATCAACAGACCCGGCGTAACAATGTTTGCAGCCCAGATTGCACTGGCGCACCAGATTCCAAATGACAACCGGTCCCGGTGGGTCGCGATGTTCGCGCGCCTCGCTCGGGCTGACCAATTCCTTCATCATGGCGGAAATTCGAAACATGTTTCTGGTCCTTTTCTTTCGTTCAGGCGATACGCAAACCGGTTTTCTTCAGTATTTTGGAACTGAACAAAACTTCATGGCCGCGATCATCCTCGCCCAGCATCTGCGCAATCATTTCGACACGCTTCATGCAGGTTTCCTTATCTTTGCCATGTACCATAGCAAAAAGATTATAATTCCAGATCGGTTGATGACGCGGGCGTTCATAACAATGGCTGACAAAATCCAAGCGCACCGATTTTTCACCGATTTCTTTACCTTTTCATCCGGCACATCCCATGTGCTCATTCCATTGGCGGTATAGCCCAGCGCGTAATGGTTCGGCACCGCCCCGATGCGGCGGATAACACCTGCATCCAACATGGCATTCAATCGCTGGCGAACCTCGTCACCGGACAGACCGATTTCAGCCCCGACAGCCTCATAAGGGGCTTCCACCAGGGGCAAACCTTCCTGTGTCGCCTTGATGATTTTACGATCGGTTTCGTCCATTTGCCAATTGCTCATACGTCGAACCTCAGACCGATAAAAAATTCCTGTTTCTTCGGCATGTTATAGACTTGATAGCCGGTCGCCTCGGTAATTTCGTGGCAGCATTCTTCTACACGGTCCGGTGTTTCCGTTGCTAAAACGAACCACATATTCAGTTCATGTTCACGTTTGTAGTTATGGGCCACTTCGGGAAACGCGTTGACGATGTCATTCACCCGATCAAAATCATCTTCGGGGATGGACAAGGCCGCTAACGTCAAGCCCCCGCCCATGCGTTCGGCATGATACATAGGGCCAAAACGTGACAAAACGCCGCTTTCGCGCAACCGGGTCAATTTGGCAAGGACAGTCTTTTCATCACTGCCCAGTTGCACAGCCACATCGTGAAAAGGACGTTCAGATACCGGAAAGCCGTTTTGCAATTCATTGATGAGCTGGCGGTCCAGATCATCCAATTCTATCGGATCTATTTTGCGTCTCATTGTGCAGCCCTTTGTAAACTGGCAACATCTGCCGGACGACAGTCATTATAACGGGCCCCGCGTTGTTTAAAACGCCGTGTGCTAAACAAAATATCGCGTTTGACATCTGCCAAATCATTTTCGCGCACCAACTGGTCTACATGTTGTAAAACATGGGTGCGGTCTTTGGCATGGATCATACAGAACAAATTATAAGGCCAGTCGGGAAAACGTTTATTGCGTTCATAACACAGGGTCACGAAATCATATTGGCTAAAGGCATGACCGATTTCATCGATACGTTCAATCGGAATTTCCCAAACACACATCCCATTGCAGCGATAACCCAATTCATGGTGGCGCACAATCACGCCAAACCGTTTCAGCGTTCCGTTATCCAGCAGGTCGTTTAAGCGTTCGAGTACAAATGCTTCTTCCATCCCCAATTGATCGGCAATCACTTTGTAAGGTTCTGCGACCAAAGGAAGTCCGCCCTGCAAGGCTTCTAAAATGAGATAATCTTGTTCTAGGAGTGCCATTTTAAATCGAACCCTAAATCAAGGTGAAAATCTTTTAACATACGTAAGACCAGAACTTGTAAACCGGTTGCCTCTTCAATTTCCTGAACGGCGCGGTCCAGCGCAGCCTTGGACGAGGTATTCAGAACAAACCACATATTATAATCATGTTCACGTAAATAATTGTGGTTCACATCGTCACGGGCGTTGATATAGGCCGCAACCTGTTCAATTTTATCTTCATCCACCTGCAACGCCGCCAAGGTACTGGCCCCGATACTGCCGGGTTTTACGATCGCGCCAATCCTCGACACATGCCCGCTGTCTTTTAAACGAGACAAACGATCAATGACCTCGTCCTCGTCAATTCCCAATCGGTTTGCCACCTCCAAATAAGGGCGTGAACACAAGGGAAAACCACGTTGGAAATCATTCAATAGATGTTTGTCAATCTCGTCCATCATCTTACAGGCCGATTTTGTGGGCACGATCAGTAAAGAAAATGCCACTGGGTTTAGTTGCTTCGATTGCACCAATTTTTTCAA
>LLEK01000034.1_pt1 | contig 29743 bp, 25 predicted proteins | sample 595821 | NCBI WGS metagenome assembly LLEK01 (sample SAMN02919311, study PRJNA255460) | bioreactor metagenome | biome: chemostat; feature: culture 2011_25.1; material: sediment; isolation source: day79 25degC chemostat 2011 inoculated with Wadden Sea sediment taken from... | place: Germany: Bremen ...
AGCAACGTTTTACAATACAATCGCTGGCATCCTCTTCGTTTGACAGCAACGCAATTTTCAGGATCCTTCATTGCGACCACGAAAAAGAGCCAAGGCCCGGTGCGACGGGATTTTGTTAATCGCTTCACTATAGTCAAAATAATCGGAAAACTTTGCGCCTTCCTTTCTTTCCCGGCAATCACTTGCGAAACAACCTTGCCCTCTTCCCACAGATAATCGCGCAACTGTTTGATAAGACCCGCGTCTTCAGCAAAACGTTCCATCAAGATCTGGCGCGCCCCATCTAGGGCTGCCTTAACATCTTCGATACCTTTATCAATCGCCACAAACGCCTGGGCTTCCCCCTCAGGCATTTTCGCTGGATCGCTAAACAGCATGTCCGCCAAAGGCTCCAACCCCGCTTCACGGGCGATCTGTGCTTTTGTACGGCGTTTTTTCTTGTAAGGCAGATATAAATCTTCAAGCGTGGCCTTGGTATCAGCTTTTTCGATTTCCTTTTTTAAGCTATCGCTTAGCTTGCCTTGCTCATCAATCGTTTTTAAAATTGCATCGCGTCGCTCATCCAACTCACGCATATAACGCAAACGCTCTTCCAATTGCCGCAGTTGGGTATCATCCAGACCGTGCGTCACCTCTTTACGATATCGCGCAATAAACGGGACACTTGCCCCTTCATCCAACAGGCGGACCGCAGCCTCGCTTTGATGCAGTGCAATAGATAACTCAGAAGAAAGACGTTCGATGACAGAGAGCATTAATTCTTATCCTTGTGAAAGCGGGGCGCCTTTATAACAAGGAGATTTAAGCAGACATAGGAATTTTATAAACAAAATGAGGATCGTGCATAAATACAAAAAAGCCCTCGCCATGAGAACGAGAGCTTTTTGATATTTTTAGATATAAATCGCTTCGAAAGAGGGGGATTTATGAATGCCACATTCTGTCTTGCCTTGACCTGACCAGCGACCGGCACGTTGATCTTCCCCATCTTTCACCGCCCGGGTACAGGGGCCGCAACCGATGGACGGATAGCCCTTGTCAACCAACGGGTGCTTGGGCAAATTCATCATTTTAAACTGGGACACCACCGTTTCATAATCCCAGTTATAAAGGGGATTGATCTTGAAACGACCATCATGGTCCAATTCAATTCCCTGCAATTTTGCACGTTCACTATTTTGGAAACGTTTGCGACCACTTACCCACGCATCATACGGACCCAAGGCTTTTTCAAACGGTAAAACCTTGCGGATATGACAACAATAATCCGTATCGCGTTGATAAAGGGTGGCGTCACGATCGGCATTGTCCAAATGGATTTGTTCCGGCTGCACTGTGATAATATTGCTTAACCCCAAATGTTCTTCGATGGTCGATTTGTATTGAATTGTTTCTTCAAACAAATGCCCGGTATCGATAAACAAAACAGGCGTGGTTTTATCCACCTCAGAAACCAGCTTCAACAAAACAGCTGCCTCAGCCCCAAAAGACGAACTAATGGCAATCTTGGCGGGGAATTCCTCTTTTAACATGACCTCCAACAAGGCCTGACCTTCAAGTTTGCCATAGCGCTGCATCAATTCCTGCAAACGAGCTTCTTTATCGCTCGAGGCGGCGTTCAAAGGGCTAAAAGAAACGGCTGTTGATGTTGCGCTCATTTTGTCTATCTCAACTTATTTCATTTTGGTTCTTACGATTTAGTCCGAACCTTCAATTTTGTCAATTATTTTTGTTATTTATTTTAATTAACATTTTTAATATGTATTTTATAGAGGTGAAAAGATTAGCTACATCCTTGAGGATCAAAATACGAGGATACAGCCTTATGCCCCGCTTAAACGGCCCCGAATACCTTCCCGATCACAACCAAATAGATTCTGTTGTTATTTTCCTTCACGGTTTTGGCGCAGATGGGCAAGACCTGATTGGGTTGGCACCTTTTTTTGCCTCTCACTTACCGACAACGGCCTTTTATGCCCCCAACGGCCCCGAAATATGTGAAATCTCCCCTTTTGGAAGACAATGGTTCAGTCTTGCACGTTACGATGCAGATTACTTGCGACGACAAACGGCAACGCAGGCAACAGCCTTTGAAGCCATGTACGAAGGGGCACAAGATGCCGCAAACGACCTTCAAACTTACATTGACCATGTGCAAAAAAAGCACAACGTCAGTGCAAACAAGATCGCTTTGGTTGGTTTTTCACAAGGCACCATGATGGCTTTGCATCTTGCTTTCAGGCAAAAGACACCATTTGCCGGGATTGTTGGCTTTTCCGGTGCACTCGTCGGTGCATCTCACCTGATATCAGACAAGACATGTACATGCCCCATCTTACTGGTTCACGGCGAAGCGGACGAGATGCTCCCTATTCACGCCGTCGATCTGGCGGCTGACGGGGTGACACAAGCAGGCATTGAGATTTCGGTCGTAAAGCGTCCCTCTCTTCCCCATGCAATTGATGAAGAAGGCTGTCGTGCTGCTGTTACTTTTTTAGGAAAGCATTTTTAGGTCAAAACCAAAAAAAGCACCTGATATCAGGTGCTTTTTAGATCTATTTTTAATCTTTAAATCAGTCTTCAAACGGGATCAATGCATCAAATTTTGCAATTTCCAACATACGACGAACCTGACCATCAGCATTTCGGATAGAAAGGGCAAAAGGTTTCCCTACGGTTGCATCGCGCAACAACATCAACATACCCAAACCTGCAGAATCGATAAATTCCAGACTGCTTAAATCAAAAACACATTTCGTACCGTTGTACTCTTTCAAGTCATCAACAATTTTACGAAACACAACATTGTCGGAAAATGTCAAGCGCCCCTGAAGGAACAGTTCCTTACTATTGTCATCGCCACGAACGTTATATTCCATGTTCTTTCCTCGTCTAAACTAAACAGTGCTACTTATTCAACTTGCACCTTTTATATCTGAAAGTACCATACCTTGTTTTTGAATCTCGTCCAACAAATTCAAATACTTTCGATGCTCTTTTATTATCTCAGTTATCTTAACTCAACCTACGGACATAAACTATAAATTTATTTGCCGTACACCTGCTTAATGGATGATTGAATCTCGCTGACCGTTGTATTTTCCGTATTTTCTGCGTTCACCGTTGTACACAATGCGGTTGCAAGCTCTGGCAATAAATCCAAATCTTTATTTTTCGGCTGACCGCCACTTTGCCAAATGGCTTTGGTCACAGTCACCAATGTCGCGGCCAAAGTAGATACATGTGCATAATCGCTGTTTTTCAGTCGTTTGCTGATATCCTGACCAACATTCATCAAACGTTGCACCATTTCGGCACTGTCCTTTGTAACCTGCCCTGTTTTAAAGGCCGGTACAATTCGATCCACCAGATATTTAACCTGAAAGACGTGACGCTCAATTTTTTGGGCATTCACACTCCAAACGGCATTGGCGATTTGGCGTTGTGTTTTATTGGGCTCAAAATCCCCTGTGGCCTTCAGCGCCAAGGTATTGGGAACCGTGACAAGCGGAACTTCTTGGCCTTCTTGACGCGCTTCTTTACGACGATCCGGCCCTATATAGTCCGTTGTCACGACAAATGGTTTTCTTTTTTCGATCAGGAACTTCACACGGTCGATGATTTTTTGAGCCACAACCGGCTTTATCTGCAAATCATCCAGACCCGCCCGTGAAGCCTGACGAACGATTTCTTCGCCTGCCTCGTCAATAAACAGAATCACGGCTGCAAAAGGATTTTGCCCTAAATGGTTATGGCGCAGGCGATGGATAACTTCGCAAACCTGTTCGCCCTTTAAATTGACATCGCATAAAATCAAATCAGGACTATGCGCACGAATAGCATCTTCAAAACTTTCAATGTCGTATGCATCCGTAATTTTACGAAAACCGTAATGGTGTAAAACACCTTTCAAACTGCTTCGCAGTTGACGGTTACTATCCGCAATAAGAATACTGATATTCTCTATTTGGTATTTAGCCATAGTTGAAATATTCCGCGCCATGATTTCTGTGTCGTTCATTTAAAGAACGTTATGCGCGAACTATTAAACTATAACGACAGGTAAAAGAAACCTATCCTCACGTATAGTCCTTAAGTTTAAGGAACTTCTCTTTTTCCATTGGCGGGTTAAAATAATACCCTTGCAGCAGGTCGCAACCACGTTCTTCCAAGAACGCCACATGCGCTTCTGTCTCTACCCCTTCGGCAACAATACTCAGCCCCAGACTATGTCCCATCGCAAGCATGGCATTGACCAAGGCCGCATCATCATTAGATTCCGGCAAGTCGGAAATAAAGGCCCGATCAATCTTCAAAATATTAAACGGATACCGTTTTAAATAATTCAGAGACGAAAATCCGGTCCCAAAATCATCTACCGCCAGACGGACACCCAAATCCGACATGGCCTTCAAAGCGGTCAATGTGGTTTCTGTTTCAGCCATACAAACGCTTTCCGTCACCTCAATTACCAAACTTCCTTTTGGGACGTCATATTGGGTAAGCGCATTTTTCACGACATCCACCAAAGTCTGAGACCAGATTTGCTGAGGAGATACGTTGACCGCAATATAAAGGTCGTCAAACCCGCTGGCATGTAGTTCCTTCAAGGCCTGACAGGCCGTTTCAATAACCCACTGCCCGATAGAAACGATCAAGCCGGTTTCTTCTGCCAATGGAATAAACTTATCAGGTGGGATCAACCCTTTTTCAGGGTGCAGCCAGCGGATCAAAGCTTCCGCACCAGCAATACGACCGGTTTTAGGTTCAATAATCGGCTGATAATACAAAGTAAGCTCTTGTTTTTCCAATGCCTTTCTCAGCCAGGCTTCAAGAACAAGACGTTCTTCCGCTGCACGGTTCATATTGGGCCGGAAGAAGCGAAAACCGTTGCGCCCGTCTTCTTTGGCTAAGCGCATGGCGGCTTCTGCATTTTTAAATAATGTGGACGCATCGTTGCCATCTTCCGGGCAAACCGTCAAACCTGCGCTGATCGTCACAAACAATTCATGTCCACGGATATCAAATGGTGCGCTGAACGCATCCAAAACATCGCGCACCACATTTTCAACATCACCGATCCGCGAAATATCGGACATCACAATGGCAAATTCATCACCACTGACCCGGCCAATACCGTAATTATTATCCAAACAGTTTTTCAGGCGAAGCGAGGCCATGACCAACAGTTCATCCCCAAAACTATGGCCTAACGATTCATTGACCTTTTTAAAATTATCCATATCGACGGTCATCAGCGCAACATTGTCGGAACGTCGCAACGCCTGCCCCAATCGATCCAAAATTAATCCTCTGTTGGGGAGGCCTGTCAGTTCATCAAAATTTGCCTGACGATAGAGTTTCTCTTCCGTCTCTTTTCGATAGGTGATGTCTTCCTTTGAAATCAGCAGGTTGGTCAAAATACCATTTTCATCTCGGATCGGAGCGACGCTGACATTTTCCCAAAAAAGTTCGCCATTTTTGCGTTGATTACAAAATTCGCCCCGCCATTCCTTACCATTATTGACCGCTTCCCAGACAGCTGCATTTTGTTCCAACGACACAAAATCACCTGCAAGAATATCCGGCAATTGCCCCAATACTTCTTTACGCCCGATCCCGGTAACCTGTTCATAATGAGGGTTTACATATTCCAGTCGCCCTTTACCGTCCGTAATCATAATACTGGTCGGACTCTGTTCCACCGCGCGGAACAGTTTACGCAAGGTCGCCTGATCGCCCAAACGTTCTTTGCGCATTTTCATTTCGCGCAATTCGCGCTCGATCGCGGGCACCAGTCGCGCATAGTCCCCTTTTTCGATAAAATCATGCGCACCTGCCTTAAGCAAGATCACCGCATCCTTGGCACTTACGGCCCCGGAAATAATGATAAAAGGTAAATTGCTTTCGTGTTTAACGGCAATATTCAGGGCCGCGGGCGCATTAAAGGCGGGCAAATTATAATCAGATAGAACAAGATCCCATTCGCCGGAAATCAATTGTTCTTCAAATTCACGTGCGGTTTCAACCCGTGTGATAGTCGTGTTCAAACCACCACGACGCAACTCCAACCCAAGGAGCTCGCAATCGTCTTCAGAGTCTTCCACCAGCAAAATTTTTTAGCTGTTCACTCATGCCCTAATCTATTCAGCCTATTTTCCCCCTGCACCTTCTATAAATTGACTTATTGCTCAGAAAAATACAAGCTTCTTATGCTATTACACTACGAAATAACACTTTTTAAGTCACAAGATTACTAAGTGCCTCTCTCAAATCAGCAGGCATTACAGGTTTTGTCAGCAAAGGCACATTTTGCATTTCCAGTTTACGAATTAAAGACGCTGCCGTCTCACCGGAAAGCACGATGGAAGGGGTATTCACCCCCAACTTGCGCCGTAATGACAAAATAACGTCCAATCCTGTCTCCTCACCACGCAGCCGGTAATCGGCAACAATTGCATCAAAGGGCAATCTCTGATCAACCTGCTTGCAAAATTCAAGGGCTTCCTGCTCTGTGGCGGCAAGTAACGTTACACATCCCCATGCCTCCAACATATATTTTGTGGCGGTTTGAACGTCAATTTCATCCTCAATAAATAAAATGCGTTTTCCCTGCAAAACCGAACCACCTGCCCGTGAAGAATTTGCCCGCTCACTTTCATCTACCTCACATGTCTCAACATCAAAACTGAACATGGAGCCTTTTCCCAACACTGAGGTCAGCTGAATTTTCGTCTTTAAAAGTTTGGCAACCCGTTCACAAATTGCCAATCCTAAACCGAGCCCCTTACGGCGGTCGCGTTCACGATTGCCAAGCTGGCGGAATTCCTGAAAAATGATTTCATAATCTTTTTCTTCGATACCGATGCCGGTATCCAGAACGCATATGCGCAAACGTTCTCCTTCGCGACGAGCACCTACTAAAATTCGACCGCTTTGTGTATAACGCACAGCGTTTGCGATTAGGTTTCGCAAAATACGGTCAAACTGAAGGGGATCACTGAGAATCCAAAGAGATGATTTCACGAAAACAAGTTGCAGCCCCTTTCTGGAGGCAACCGGTGCAAATTCATCTTCCAAAACCTCAAAACACCGGGCCACGTTCACAGGCTCCAGCCTAACGGGAACCGCGTTTGCATCCAGCTTGGATATATCAAGGATCCCGGAAAACAGTTCATTCATGGTTTCCAAAGATGTCATGACGCGTTCCAGAACCTGAAGCCCTTCTGGGCCGGGGATATGTTGTTCCAGAACGCCTAACAACAACCCAATAGCATGGAGAGGTTGGCGCAGGTCATGGCTGGCCGCTGCCAAAAACTGCGACTTGGCCAGACTTGCCAGTTCCGCCTTTTCCTTGGCTTCTTCCAATTGACGCTGATAGTGCACTTCCTTGGTTAAATTATGGAATGTACAAAGAAAAGCCGACAACCCATCATAAAAAATGGGCGTACAGGAAAGCGTTAGAACCAAGATTTCCCCTGCGGGGTTAGAAAAACTAAGTTTGTAATCTTCGATCCCCTGCTGATCGATCAAGTTTTGACGAACGTCTGCCGGCAGATCAAGTTCATCAAATATTTTCTGATTATTTTCCAGATTGAAAACGGCTTGTGCCGCCCGATTGAAAAACAAGACCCGATCATCGTGTTGTTCGACCACAACAATTGGCATGGGAGACGCATTAAAAATGAAACGCAAGTTTTCTTCACTTGCCTTATAGGCTTCGCGGCGACGTCGGTCCTGTGTGACATCAATACCGCTGCAAGACAAACCGACAATATCGCCTGTCGCCTCGTCTTTTAGCGGTTCAACAACAAGGTCAAAATATTCAGAATTTTCGTCCCCTGCGACGGTGGGCATCTCGACACGTTCGCCTCTTCCTGTTTCCAGAACCCGACGTTTAATCGTCCCCATACGGTCGGCCAAATCTTTATCAAGAATGTCCCAGTCGGTCAGCCCAATGACATCATCCTGCACAAAGCCCATATGACCGTTATAGAGCCATGTGTAACGCAAATCCCGATCATGGTGACACATTGCCATCGGACTGAGGCGCAGAGCATCCAGAAAGCGTCTTTCGGAAAGACGGACACGCTCCACTTCCTCTTTTAATTGCTTATTTTCAGCTTCCAATGCCGCCAGTCGGTTATTTTGATCAGGTAATGTCATAAAAAAAATGCGCTAAAGTAATCCGTAGACAACTTTAGTCGCATATTTTCACCCGTTAAACCAGCTTAATTCGCGTCAAAGCAGTTTCCGGTTATAGGCAAAAAGCCCTGAAAAAAACTTGTGTCGTTTTCAGGGCTTTCACGTTTTAGAATTCAACAGCCAGTTTTGCCGTTGCTGTATGGCCGTCGGCACCTGTACCGCCTTCGGTTTTGCTGTAATCTTCATCCGCAAGATATTCTAGCGTCAAAGCTGTTTTATCATAGACTTCAACGGTCACCGCCGCACCCAAACGTGTTTCAGGCAGGCTCAAAGCCAATGCTTCATCCGAACCTTGGTAGGTTGCCGCAAAGGTCGTCGGTTTACCCATAATTTCAGTCGCATAGGAAAGTTCCGTATTCCATGCGCGCGGTTGCGCCCCTTGACCGTTAAAGGCCAGTTCACCAACTTTAAACGTATCCGTTGCTTTCACATAACCGGCATTGAATGTGATATCAGAAACAGTGACAGAACCATTCAGGCTCATACCACCCACATAGCTGTTCAATGCAGCCGGACCGGTTACAACATCAGTAACCCCATCAGAATCTGCAATGTTATTGATATAACCGGCACCCAACACATAAGTCAGGCCAGCATCTTCACCTTCATAAGCGACATTTAAACCATATTGGTCGATGTTGTTACCCTCCCCGGCTTGTTGTGTATCGCCATTAAAGGCAAAACCTTCGACGCTAAAGCCTGCATATGTCGCACCGACCAAAATGGCGTTCTCTTTGGTTTCACCCAATGTTTTTGTAATCGGGTCGGAGCTCATCGCCGTATCATAATTACCAAACGGCAAAGCCCATTTCCCAACCGTCGTATAGAGTGGGAAGTTTTCTTTGTTCGCGATTTCGATGGTTGCTTCATCCAATGTGATATTGTTGGAACCATCTTCGTACAAAGCCACAATGTTTGTGGTTACGTATTCGTGTGGTTTTGCAGAAAAAGACAGTTCCGCCTTTGCCAAGGAAAGATCACTGCTATCAGCCCCACTGAAGGCCTCTGTGGACGTTGCTTCAAATTCCAGAACGCCCCCAATTTGGACAGTATCCAAAAACGCAGGAGAAGCTTTTTCTTCTTCTACTTTCTGTTCGGTTTTCTCGACTTGCGCCTGAGTCTGCTTCAACATTTTATGAAGCTCGTTCAACTGGCTTTGTTGCTTGTACAGCATGGCCAACAATTCTTCACGCGTCGGTTCAGCCGCCATTGCAGAAACGGACGTTAAGGCTAAAGCAGAAGTCACGCCCATAAGGGCAATTTTTTTGAATGGAAACGTTAATGACATTTGATTCACTTACCGGTTTGCTCAAAATTAAAAGGTTATAGATAACGATAATCATTATCAGTAAATCGCTTTTAATGAACCCCAACCTCAATTGCAAGTGTTTTTCATAATCATTATCATTTAACGAAATAAGAAGAACATATTTGACACACTCAAATCCAAAAACAAAAAACCTCGCTTCGATGAAGCGAGGTTTTGTAATGGTAGGCACTACAGGATTCGAACCTGTGACCGTTCGATTAAAAGTCGAATGCTCTACCAACTGAGCTAAGTGCCCTCATTTGAGGTGGTCCGTCGTACCGCTTGGCGGTGTGTCCGTCCCGTTTGGTGAGGCGGAACATAGTGGGGTCGACGCGTCTGGTCAACAAAGAATTTAAAAAAAATGCATTTTCTTTTAAAAATATTTAAAAACAAACAGTTACAGAGGCTTTCTTGGTACATTCACGACAAAAAAAAGCGCCGTTTTCAATTTAACTGGGAATCTCGTTCAGCCGAAACCATGAGATCACCCTGTTTTGAAAACGACGCATTGTTCTGATTCGATCCTATTCGTCCGCGTCAAAACGCTCCATAAGTTTTTCTCGCACGTTCGGTGTGACGAAGTTACTGATATCGCCACCTAATTTGCCAATCTCTTTGACAAAGCGTGATGAGATAAACTGACATTTATCCGAGGCCATCAAAAAAACCGTTTCTATATCCGGTTCCAAATGGGAGTTCATCCCCGCCATCTGGAATTCATATTCAAAGTCAGAGACCGCACGCAACCCCCGCACGATGGTTTTTGCCCCTTGTGCCGCTGCAAAATTCATCAGCAAGCTTTCAAAAGGTTTAACCTCAATCGTGGCACCTGTACGTTCCATGATGGCAGAAAGTTCATGCTCGACCATTGCGACACGTTCTTCCAATGAAAACAAAGGGCCTTTGCCGCGATTAATTGCAACGGCGAGGATCAGGTGATCAACAATATTGGTCGCTCTTTCAATAATATCCAGATGACCGTTTGTCACCGGGTCGAAGGTTCCCGGATAAATACCAATGCGCTTTTTAACCATGAGACATCACTCCTCAAAAGCATAACAGGCAGTGCGTAGAAAGCGTTTAGCTTTCCACGCCTTCGTCATTGCCTTCCTGTATATCGGCAGTTTGTTCTGCCTGTTGTTCCATACCTTCTGTAGAAGGTGTCTCATTTTCGGATGCAGCCTCAGTGTCACCACCCTCAGCATCTATATCAGAATCCTCGCCCATATCCCGGAAACAGCTGACGGAGACGACGCTCTCCCCTTCTGCAACGCGGAAAAGGGTCACGCCCTGTGTCTTACGTCCGGCAATACGGATTTGATCGACGCCCGTGCGGATCAGTTGCCCGCCATTTGTCACCATAATGATCTCGTCCTCAACTTCGACCGGGAAGGAGGCCGCAACCTTGCCATTACGTTCGGACATTTCGATATTGGCAATCCCTTTACCGCCCCGCCCGGTTGTACGATATTCAAAGGAAGAAGACCGTTTCCCAAAACCACGTTCGGTAACGGACAGCAGGAATTCTTCTGCCGCTTCCATTTCTGCGATCTGTTCTTCACTCAATCCTTCTGCAACAACGTCTTCGCCACGTCGTTTCGCATTGGCATATCGCAAATAGCTATCACGTTCTTCTGACGTCCATTTCCCGCCGTGCAAGATCGACATACTAATTACGCGATCTTCGCCCTGCAAACGGATGCCGCGCACACCTGTTGAATTTCGCCCGGCAAAAACCCGGACATCTTCAACGGCAAAACGGATACACTGACCGTTATGTGTCGTCAGGAAGACGTGATCTTCTGGCGAACAGACCGAAACGGCCACCATCGAATCGCCTTCATCCAGTTTCATCGCGATTTTCCCGTTGGCCTTCACATTTGTGAAATCAGACAACAGGTTACGACGCACGCCGCCGGACGCGGTCGAGAACATGATATGCATATCTTTTGCAATGCTCTCGTCTTCCGGCAGTTCCATCACGGTTGAAATGGTTTCGCCTTCATCCAATGGCAACAAATTCACCATCGCCTTACCTTTAGACTGCGGTGTACCCAATGGCAGACGATATACTTTCATTTTGTAGACCATCCCGCTGGAAGAGAAGAACAACAGCGGTGTATGGGTATTGGCGACAAAAACCTTTTCGACGATATCTTCTTCCTTGGTGCTCATGCCGGAACGGCCTTTACCACCACGGCGCTGCGCCCGGTATGTATCCAGCGGTACGCGCTTCATATAGCCGGAATTCGTCACCGTCACGACCATGTCTTCGCGTTGGATCAAATCTTCGATATCGTGTTCAAATTCGGCTTCCTGAATTTCAGAACGGCGCGGTGTTGCAAACTGTGTGCGCATATCCAGCAATTCGTTGCGCATCAAAGTCATCATTTTTTCACGTGAGCGCAAGATAGAGAGATATTCTTCAATCTCCGCACCCAATTCACGCAAATCATTGGCAATTTTATCGCGTTCCAAGCCTGTCAATTTATGCAGGCGTAAATCCAGAATGGCTTTAGCCTGTGTTTCTGACAGTTTGTATTTTCCATCAACAACTTGACGGTCCGGTTCATCCAGCAATTGGATCAACGGTTCGACTTCGCCAGCTTCCCACGCCCGTTCCATCAAGGCTGCGCGCGCAATCTGCGGATCAGCCGCCTGACGGATCAGTGCAATAACTTCATCAATATTCACAACCGCAACAGCCAGACCGGCCAAAACGTGTGCTTTATCGCGGGCTTTACCCAGTTCGTAAACCGTGCGACGGGTGATGACCTCTTCGCGGAATGCAATAAAGGCCTGCAAAATCTGCTTCAGGTTCATCAATTCCGGGCGGCCTTCGTTCAAGGCCAACATATTGACACCAAAACTGGTTTGCAGCGGTGTAAATTTAAACAGCTGATTGAGGACGATTTCCGGGTGGTGGCCTTTTTTGATTTCAACGACCACACGGACACCGTGACGATCCGACTCATCACGCAGATCGGAAATGCCCTCGATTTTCTTGTCGCGAACCAGACCTGCCATCGTTTCGATCATACGGGCCTTATTGACCTGATACGGAACTTCCGTGATGATGATCGCCATGCGGTCTTTGCGGATTTCCTCGATTTCCGTGCGTCCGCGCATAATGACGGAGCCGCGTCCCGTATGAAATGCGGAGCGCAAACCGGATTGTCCAAGAATAATCCCGCCGGTCGGGAAGTCGGGACCAAAAACATAATCCCGGATCAGATCATCAATCGACAAGTACGGGTCATCAATGAGCGCACAACAGGCATCAATTAATTCCCCAAGGTTATGTGGCGGGATATTCGTCGCCATACCAACCGCAATACCGCCCGCCCCATTCACAAGCAGATTGGGGAATTGCGCAGGCAGAACACTGGGCTCCACCGTAGAATCATCATAGTTGGCCTTAAAATCGACCGTTTCCTTGTCGATATCGGCAATCAGGTTATGCGCCGCCTTATCCATACGCGCTTCGGTGTAACGCATGGCGGCGGGCGGATCACCATCCATAGAGCCGAAGTTGCCCTGCCCATCGATCAAAGGCAGGCGCATAGAGAAGTCTTGCGCCATACGCACCATCGCATCGTAAATCGCGCTGTCACCATGCGGGTGATACTTACCCATGACATCCCCGACGATACGGGCCGATTTACGATAAGGTTTATTGTACTCGTAACCACTTTCTTTCATGGCATAGAGAATACGACGGTGTACCGGCTTAAGGCCGTCGCGCACATCCGGCAGTGCCCGTGAAACAATTACGCTCATCGCGTAATCGAGATAGCTGCTGCGCATTTCGTCTACGATAGAAACCGGTGCAATGTCCATACGTGATGGTGTTTGTTCGTTGTCGCTGGTCAAGTGACTAACCCAATCTGTTATATCTTCATTAAAAGCATGCTTTTTAAACGGATAAAACACACTTTCCTATTTGGGTGAAAGGTATAGCAATTTTCAAAATCAACAACAACCAATCAATGCCCTCTCCCCCAAAGAAAAACGGCCTTCATTCAACTGAAGACCGTTTTAAACAGAATTTTATTATCGTTTTGCCTTACATCAACGTGGACATCATCCAATAAAGGATTGCTGCCAATAAGGCTGAAAGCGGCACGGTAATCAACCAAGCGGCCACGATTGTTGTCAAATGCTGACGACGGACCAGCTTGCGGCGACGTGATTTTTCCTGTTTTTTGGTTAAACGTTCCAAGGCCTCGCCACGCCCTTTATCCGAACCGGTTTCACCTGCTTCAGGTAAAACTTTCTCCAGACGTTCGCGTTTTTTCTTATTGCTCAAAAATTCACGGAAGAAACCAACACCGAACACACCGCCAACTGCGATATGCGTAGAACTCACCGGTAACCCCAATGCAGAAGCAATAATAACCGTAATCGCCGCTGACAAAGCCACACAATAGGCGCGCGCACGATCCAGTTTGGTAATTTTCTCACCGACTGTACGCACCAGTTTGGGACCAAACAACAGTAGGCCAGCCGCTATACCCAAGGCACCTACGACCAAAATCCACATCGGCAAGCCAACATTGCCCGTCATGTCCGCCCCACTGGCAACACCGACAACGGCTGCCAAGGGTCCAACAGCATTTGCAACATCGTTTGCACCGTGCGCGAAGGACAACAGAGCCGCAGAGAAAATCAACGGAATCGTGAAGAGATCGCTAACTGCACGACGACGATTTTCAATTTTTTCAGCCGCCTTGGCCACAACAGGCTTCACGATCACCCACGTACTGACAAAGAAAACAAGGCCGATCAACATGACAACTTCGCCACTCGGCTTCCACAGCTTTTTCAAGCCCTTCATCGTCAGATACATGGCAAAAGCACCCGCCATAAAACCAACAAGAACCGGAACCCATTTTTTAGCTGCCGTGACCTTATCTTCTTTAAAGAGAATCTGGAATTTAATCAGCGCAAGAAAGGCCGCTGCGATAATCCCGCCCATCACGGGTGAAATAACCCAACTTGCTGCAATTTTTCCCATTGTCGCCCAATTAACAGCCCCTAGACCCGTTGCCGCAATCCCGGCCCCCATAACACCACCGACTACAGAATGTGTTGTGGAGACAGGCGCGCCAATAAATGTCGCAAGGTTTACCCATAATGCAGCAGCAAATAAAGCCGACATCATAGCATGAATAAACATGACGTCGCTTTCCATCGCTGCCGGGTTTACGATACCTTTGCGCACCGTGGATACGACATCACCGCCGGCAATAATGGCCCCCGCCGCTTCAAAAACAGCGGCAATGATAAGCGCACCGGTCATGGTCAATGCTTTGGAACCAACCGCCGGACCAATATTGTTGGCCACATCATTGGCCCCAATATTCAATGCCATATAAGCACCCAGCAAACCTGCCAGTACAATAAAGACCTGATTACTGGCATCCGCAACTTGGGTGAAGGCGAAGAATCCGACCATCACAAGGAAAAGAATACAAATACCGAATTTCAGATTGCCGCGACTAATTTCTTGTACCGCGTCTTCGAATCTACTGATGTTTTTCAACTCTTTATCGAGTTTCTTCAGATCACCGGATGGAAGAGGATTCTCAGCCATTTGAACACCATTCGCCCTATTGAAGTCAGGAGCTTGTAACTTTTCCGTCATAAAAAGTACACAGCAAAAATTAAATGTAACAATAGTGTCATACTATAATTACTTTTAATTGCAATTCGTACATCAATTTAACGCGTGCAGCAAATTAGATTTTATATAATTTTACTCACCATAACACCACGTCACAAATTATTCACTCTCAACACTTTGCCATTGTCAGGCAATGAGATAGAGTGATCAAACGTTGATCAAAGAACACTCTGGCCAAATTCATCACAAGCGTACAACAAACCATGCATCCACGCTTTCACAAGCTTCTTCTTCTTGGATTGAACATGATCCCCACCGCGGCACTCGCAAGTGTCGCCCCCGCAGATACGTCGTCCGAGACCCTACTTATTCTCGTTCTTGGCATTTTGATACTCATCTCTGGCGCAATACATTTTATCCCCCGACTTAAACCTCGCAATAACATCACAGTAAAATTAAAGAAATATCTTGGCGCAATTGAACGCATGTCACACAAGTTGCAGCCCCTTCTTCTGCAAACCTCGCCTGAAAAAAAAAACAGAGGAAATGATCCATTGGCTCCTGAAGGAAACTGCAAAAACGATCGATAGTGCACAAGTCAGTTTATGGCGTTTTAATGATGAAAACAGCAGCCTCACCCAATGTTACTGTTTTGAGAGCCAGCACGATACACCCGCGCCCTCTCTCCACATGACTTCCGAGCTGTACCCCACTCTTTTCACCGCCCTGCAACGTGAAAAGGCCTTGAGTATTACAGATATTAAAAACGACCTTCGTTCGATTGAACTGCATAAAATTTACACAAAAAACGATGCACCCTTATCCGTATTGATGGTGCATATTAATTTTGGTCAAAACACGCACGGTATTCTTCAAATACATACCCGACGACAACACCGCCACTGGGATGACAGTGACCGACAATTTGCCAACGCCGTTGCCGATCTATTTTCCCTTTATCTGTCGACGACAGAATTACAAAAAGCACAAGAAAGCTTAACCGATAACGAAACCAAATTGCGCGACCTCGTGGATGCGAGTTCCGATTGGTACTGGGAAACTGACCGCAATCATTGCTTTAGCTATTTTTCAGACCAGTTCACACAATTAACCGGCATTGATGAAACACAACTCATTGGAAAGACACGTCTTGACCTAAAACCGCATGCATCACAAAGCGCCAAATGGAAACAACACCTGAAGGATTTAGACAACCACAAACCATTTCGCAATTTTCAATACACAACTCGTATTGGTGATCGTGAAATCAGCGTCACCAGCAACGGCAAACCATTTTTTGATAAAAATGGCGAATTTGCCGGATATCGTGGCACCGGTTCCGATCACACGGAAAGCACCGTTTTCAAAGCCCGTTTTGAAGAGGGACTAAACGCACTGCCCAATGGGTTTTTGATGTGGGATTCTCAAGACCGTTTAATCATGTGGAACAACACCATCTTCGATATGTTCCCCGCCCTCACCCCTTATGCCAACAAAAAACCAACCTTTCTAAAGCTGATGCAAATTTGCCATCGCGAAAAGATCATTAAATACCCGCGCCCCTTTACCAAAACTTACGCAAAAGTCATTGTTCACGCTCATCAAAACTGTGGCATTAACGAAGTTGAATTAACCAATGGGCGCCATCTTCTCGTTCACGAACACAAAACATCCGAGGGCGGGATCGTAGGCATTTACACCGACATTACAGCTTTGAAAGAGCGTGAAAAAGAAATCCTTGAAGGCAAGAAAATATCCGAAACCCTCAGTTCTTGCAGCAACATCCTGTTTCATGCCCGCAACGAAAGTTTCATTCTTTCAGAAATTTGCCGCATTATCACCGACACCTTTCCCTTTGATACGGCCTGGATTTCTCTTTTCAATACAACAGGGCAATTACCGGAATTTCTGAAAGTAAATATGCTGCGTGGTCGACAGCTTCCACAAACCTCCTACCGCCCGTCCAGCACACTGAAGCAGGCTTTCATCAAACAAGAATATATGATCCTGAATGAAAATCTTTTGCTGCAAGCTTACCCTGACTTCAAAGCCTTCTTTCAAGATACAGGTGCACGCACTGCCGGAATTTTTCCAATTTGGATCGATACAAAACTCACAGGCTTTCTAACCGTTGTATCAAGCGACCCGGGAACGTTCCATAATCGCTATATCAACCTTATGTCGGAACTTGCCAATGATGTCGGATATGGCCTGACCAGTTTACGCAGCGAACACAGCCGTTTGATTGCAGAAGAAGCCTTGCGTGAAAGTGAAGGCAGATACCGTAGTCTGGTTGATATGTCACCGGATGCCATTCTGGTTTTGGATGAACAGCATAAAATCGTTTTCTCCAACCCCGAAGGCCATGTGTTGTTTGCCACCACCAATCGGGCGGAAATCTATCACAAATCTTTCTATGATTTTCTGGTGAAAGAACAGGATCTTTTTGCCAACGCACCACGCATCACAGATGATGATCCGACGCAATTTATTGGTTCTGTCACCCTGCGACGTATGGATGAGCGATTATTTGAAGCCGACATTACCGCACGTCCCGTCTCGTATTCTGGCTTAACCACCCGGTTGCTCATTATTCGCGACGTTACCGAACGAAATCGCGTCAATGAACATCTTGCACAGACTTCCAAACTGGCAACCTTGGGGGAAATGGCCGCGGGGATTACCCATGAGCTCAGCCAACCGCTTAACATCATGCGTTTTGCCGCCGAAGGCTCCTTACTTAAAATGCAACGTGGCACACTTGAAAAGGACGAAAGCCAGAAGAAATTTGATCTCATCAGCATGCAATGTGGTCGCATGGCAGACATTATTGACCATATGCGCATTTTCAGCCGCAAAGATACTGGGGATCTCGAACTTTTTGATCCGACTTTGGTGGTTCGACAATCTGTGGATTTGATCGAGTCTCAATTCCTTGCAGAAGGTATTCATTTGGATGTCCGTTATCCCGCCCATTACGCCATGTTAAACGGACGTCCCATCCAGTTGGAACAAGTCATTCTGAACCTCGTCAACAACGCACGTGACGCCATAAACCAACGACACAAAACAACAAACTGGGAAGAAGACGAGAATAAACAAATTATCCTGCAAATCACCTATGATCAGGCAGACCATAAAATCAATATTGCGATTACAGATAACGGTGGCGGCATTCCCGAAGATGCCCTTGCCAAATTATTTGATCCCTTTTTCACCACCAAAGAAGTGGGCAAAGGAACTGGTCTTGGGCTTTCCGTCAGTTATGGCATCATTGCTGCTATGGGCGGGGCCATTCGGGCACGCAACATTCATAAAGGGGCGCGGTTTGATATCACCTTGCCTTGTGCCATCGAAGAAGAGGAAAAATTCTCTCCCAAGCGTCTTGCCGAAAAAAATGGTCAACAAAAATACACCACTGCCAATCATCGAATTGGCTGAGGATGAAGACGACGATTTGGATATGAACGCCGATGGCGCAAAAGTTCTTGTTGTCGATGACGAGATATACGCCGCCGAAGCCATGATGGAATACTTGTTCGACCAAGGATATCAGGTCAATATTGCAGGTGACGGCGAAGAAGCCCTCGAACTCTATGATATGGAAGCCGTTGATGTGGTCGTCACCGATATGCGCATGCCCCGCATGGATGGCTATGTCTTGATCCAAAATTTGAAAAAACGCTGCCCGTCCCTTCCCGTCATCGTTGTCACCGGGCATACTGGGATGGATGATGCCGATCAACATGATCTAAATACGCTAGCTTTCAAAATCCTTAAGAAGCCGGTCAGCCTTTCTTATTTATCCGAAAGCATTGAAGAAGCCCTGCAATCCGTCAACGAAAAGACGTTTTCTACTATTGAGGATTGAGAAATATATAATATTACAATATGATATGCACAATTATTGGTAAAAAAGAAAAAGCGCACATGAAAATTCTTATTGCAGATGACCACAATCTCGTTCGCGAAGGCCTTCGTCCCTTTATTGAGGAACTAAGCCCGGACGTTGAAATCATGGAAGCAGCATCCTTCGATCAGGCTTATGAAATCTCTCAGGCCAGTGATGGCTGGGGTCTTATTCTAATGGACCTTAAAATGCCGGGAATGAATGCCTTCGATGGTCTGGTCAAAATGTGCGAGGCCCACAAAGATGTCCCCGTTGTCATCTTATCGGGGCATTTCAATCGCCATGATGTTCTGGAAGCCGTTGAACGCGGTGCAGCGGGATACGTCCCTAAAACCATCAGCGGGTCCGCTATGGTCAATGCGCTCCGTCTGGTCTTGTCCGGTGAAAAATACATTCCCTCTGCCGCCTTTCAGGATACGCCTGAATCAAATGACGACAGTCCGATCGGGCGCAGCGCCACCAGCAACAACATGGAAAACGGCCCTCTATCACGCTTAAGCGACCGTGAAAAAGAAATTCTAGGCCATCTGATCGAAGGCAGTACAAATAAAGAAATTGCCCGCAAACTTGGCTTACAAGAGATCACCGTCAAAGTACATTTGCGCAATATCTATCGCAAAATGGAAGCCGCCAACCGCGCCCAAGCCGTCCGCATCGCCTTGCAGAATGGCTGGGAAAGCACATGACCTACATGTAGATATATCCATATTTTGTGTATCACTCTAAATGAGGTAATAACGTGATTTATCCAATAATTTTATGTGGCGGAGCAGGTTCTCGTCTTTGGCCAGCTTCCCGAGAAATGCACCCCAAACCATTTATACGCGTTGATAACAAAGAAAACTTTCTTCAAAAAACATTTAGACGAGCCACATCACTACCTAATGCTGGCGAAGTATCTTTTGTTACCAGTAAGAATTTCTTTTTTGAAACCAAAAATTGCATCGCAGAAATAAATGATACAAATCATCCTTTCAGCATTCTTTCTGAACCCTGCGGAAGAGACACGCTGGCCGCAATTGCAATAGCAGTGGCACATATTTCTGCAAAACACGGTGAGAACGCAACAATACTCGTAATGCCTTCCGACCATTTGATTGAAAATCCAGATGCCTATATTCAAGCTGTTCAAGAAGCGTCTGCACTTGCTGGTGACGGACGAATTGTAACCTTTGGCATTACTCCGACTAGTCCTGAAACAGGCTATGGGTATATCGAATCAGACGGTAACAAGGTTTTACGATTTATTGAGAAACCAAACTATGAAAAAGCCGTCGAGTTCACTCAAGCCGCTCCAAAACAATTCCTCTGGAATTCAGGGATGTTTTGCTTTCTCGCCACAACACTGCAAAGCGAACTTAAAGAATACGCTTCCGATGTTTATAAAACCACTTCAGAATGCCTTTCTAAATCATCTCTAGAAAAAGCAGAGCATTTCTCTCACCTAAAGATCGACAATGAAACTTTCCAAAATGTTCGCAAAATATCATTCGACTACGCCATCATGGAAAAAACAAAATCTGCTGCAGTTGTTCCTTGCAGCATCGGGTGGCGGGATGTCGGTGATTGGAAATCATTCAGTGAAATTGGTGATTGCGACTCGGACAATAATCAAACGACAAATGACAATATCCTTATCAATTCAACCAATTGCTTTATCCGCTCAACTAAGCGCAAAATAGCAGCTGTTGGCGTCGATAATCTCGCTATCATTGAAGAACCTGATGCATTACTGGTTCTAAACAAAGACAACGCCCAAGACGTAAAAAAAGTTTATGAACACCTGAAGGCAATTGACTCTGAAGTTTATAAAAACCACACAACGGTCCATCGCCCTTGGGGGAGTTACTCTGTATTGTTAGAAGCCCCAAACTACAAGATAAAGCGAATTGATGTAAAGCCTGGAGGCGTGTTGAGCCTGCAAATGCACCATCACAGAAGCGAGCATTGGGTCGTCGTTTCAGGTATGGCTAAAGTACAAAATGGTGATGACCGATTGCTGCTGAGTGTCAATGAATCCACCTTCATACCTGCGGGTCATACCCACCGCCTAGAAAATCCTGGCGTACTTCCTTTGCAAGTAATTGAAGTCCAGTGCGGTCAGTACCTTGGTGAAGATGACATCGTTAGATTTGAGGACATTTATGAAAGAGCAGAAGAGAATTGATGCCTCAATTACAAAAGAAAGACTAACAAAAATCAGTAACAAGTTTATGGCTGAATTTGCTACTAATGACATCAATATTTTGCTGGTTTTCATTATCAATATTCAAAATGATAATGAAAGATGTACCGAAATTACCCCATACTACTTAGAGCAATCACTGATATATACCCAAGAGACAAATTTAGAGACATTTCAATATCTAAATGAAACATCAAATATTTATCTATTTCAAGTTTGCCATGTCAGGTGAACTCATTAAAAGGTCAGAAAAGTGAGTAATAAGAGATTAAACGTTTCTCAAATACGCTTGTACTCGTCTCTTGTAGGCCTACTGTGCGTGGCTTTTATTCTACCCGTATTTGGGGACGCATATGGGACCCTCTCAACGTGGGCAGATCAATCGCAAGCTTTAAAAGACTTACAGCGAGCAATTAATATTGAAGACGGAAAAACCATAGGCTTAACTTGGGCTGGTCCTGGATGGCTTGCACTGGCTAAAATTATCCATCTGTCTTTAGGACTTGATCCAAAAGGCGCATTGATACTTTTAAATCGCGTGACTTATTTGAGTGCTGTTTTCATTTTTACCTTCTTTATCTTCAAACAGTTTGAAGTTGCTCGCTTCAAAGAATTTATTGCAGCGTCTTTAATTACACTTACATTCTTCTTTTCTTCAAATTTCACCTACTCTTCCACTATCCCTTGGTCGCATTTTGTTGCATTGCCTTTCTCCATACTAGTTCTATATTGTATGGCAGAAGTACAGCAACATAAGTATAAAGCTGTATTTTTACTAGGCGTTTTTCTTGGTTTTCTTGCCAGTATTAGAATGTTTAGTGCTCAGGCGCTAATTATAGCCGCAATTATATGGTTTTTTTATATTCTATTGAGAAGTGACAACAAATCTGGATTATTGAAAGAAGCTTTAAAATTTCTTTCTTTTTGTGTGGTGGGGCTACTTTCAGGTTACTTATTTAGCAATCTAATCCTAGGAGAGTTCATCTTATTTAAACAATATGATGGACTGACGCCTTATCCTTTGAGTGAACTGTATACACTTAGAGTGACAGATTTCCCCTATAAATTTATTCAGCTTTTTATTGAACCTTGTTTTTTTACGGATTGTGCAATAAACAGCTGGAGTAGGGGGCATCGTTTTATTGTCGCAGACGGTTTGAATAGCTGGACTTACCCTCTTACGTTACAAATACCAGTTGCTGGCTGGCTCGCCTGTGTTTGGCTGTTTATTTTCATCTTCAGGTTTAAAAAAATTCCCCATTTATTTAACGACCCAGTGCTAGCAATCGGCTTGTTATTTGTCGGAGCTATTGTACTGGGGTACTCCACTGCTTTGCTAACCGGAGCTGACCGTCTTAAGTATGGTTACGTGCGGGACTTTATGGATGCTACTTTTATTTTCTGCATGGTAACTGTAAGAGGTATTTGCCTTATTACGAAAGAGCAAATTTGTAAGAAAAAAACAAGACACAGGTTGTTGTTCGCATTATTTGCACCACTTGTTTCTATTGGAATACTTCAATACTTTATTAAAGAAGACGGGCTCATCGATCTTTCAGATTATAGAATTAAAAAACTAGGGGCCGATATAGCGTGCTCGCCAGATCAATGTAAACTCAAACCGTATTACATAACAGGTAAAGGTCAATTTTATTTTTCACCTAGGCTAGATGATGCTGTCGTTCGTATCAAATGTGCAAAGTCAGATACAAAAACATTTTGGTATGGCCATATGTCAAAGTTTAAATACTCACGTGACATGTGCAAAAATGGAGCTGAAATTGTCTTTATACCAACAATAACAAGTGCTTCCGTTCGCATCGTAGACCCGAATTATGATGGCTTAGCTGGAGGAAAAGTCTATATAGACATGTCACCTCCATCTATTTTGGGCAAGAAAATTTTATTTGGCACAGACGGAAAAGAAGATGCAATAGTACTAAATGGCTGGTCGGTAAAAGAAGATGGATTTAGATGGACTGAAGGAAAAAAACGAGCTTACTTTTTTAGTAGGCGCTAAAAAATCACTGAAAGTGAAAATGGTTTTTGCTGGATACGTCAGACAGGCCCACCCAAGTTTAAAGGTCAGTCTATTTTCAAATGGACAACATATTGGAGATTGGCAAGTTGTTTCTAGTGCTTTTCAAGAGTACGAACAACATATTGCGCCAGAACATATCAAAGAGAATGGGGAATTGCTTCTTGATTTAGTTATAGAAAAACCAACTTCTCCGAAAATGTTAGGAGAGTCCGAAGATACTCGCTTATTAGGCCTCGCCGTCCAAAGCGTTCAAGTGGAAGACGTCAAACCTAATGATTAGTGTACGGTTAAGATAAAATATTGCTTGAAAACTTAAGAGAAAGTTTTCAATGAAGGAGCTATTATGAAAAAATTAGTTGTAATTGTACCTGCATACAATGAAGAAAAATCAATTATTACCACAATTGATAATTTGTTTTCAATAAAAGAAGATCTTGAAAAATGTGGAGTTAATTTATTAATACATGTAATTAATGATGGTTCTATGGATGCAACGGCACAACTGGCCGAAGAGCATGGTATTGCGAAGGTTATATCCCACAAAAAAAATCGGGGGCTTGGCGCTGCGGTAAGAACAGGCATTGAAAGCGCTAACAAAATTAATGCCGATCTTGTTGTAAAGTTTGATGCCGATTTACAACATTCCCCAGAGGATGTTGTATCAATTATACAGCCCCTTTTAAATGATGAGGCAGACGTCGTTTATGGTAATCGTTTTGATAAAATTAGTTACAAAATGCCTTTTGTCCGCCGTATAGGGAATAAAATATTCACCAATTTAATGCGTTGGCTAACCAACTGGCCTTTAAAAGACAGCCAACCAGGTATTTTTGCAGTAAATGATTCCTTTTTAAGTCAATTTTATTTGCCTGGTGATTACAACTACACGCAACAAATTCTACTTGATGCATGTAATCGTAACTTACGTTTTGCGCATGTGTCGGTCTCATTTTCAAAACGAGATACGGGAAAATCTTTTATAAGCTTGAAATATCCAATCAAGGTTATCCCACAGATAATTCAAGTCATTACTGGAGTAAAACCTTTGAAAGTATTCGCTCCAATTGGTCTCTTATTTTTATCTTTAGGGACCATTGTATTTATTTTTGAAACAATATCTTATTTACTGGGCTATTCTAGCAAACCTGTAGAAAGTGCAAATTTAGTTTTAGGAACATGTATTTTTGGCATTCAAATACTCTTTTTTGGATTATTGGCAGATTTATTCGTTAAAATGAATAGAAACCTGATGAATGAAATAAACTCTCTGAAGGATAAATAATGGCAAAATGTCTCGTCGTAGGATCTGGTTTTGCTGGTGTATTTACAGCGTTACCCTTACTGGAGAAAGGGCACGAAGTCATTATGCTGGATATCGGTAAAGAATTGGATGAAAGCTCGAAAAAAAAAATAACCTCTCTTATTGAAAAAGATGAGAACTCTTGGGCTGAACAAGATTTAGCCTTCATGAAAGAAAACGTTGTTTGCTCTGCGTCAGGTGTAGAAAAAAAATTGCATTTTGGATCAGAGTATGTTTATAGCAACATTAATGATGATGCTAATTTAAAAACAGGTGATGCAAAAATTATCTTATCCGCAGCAAAAGGAGGCCTATCCAATGTTTGGGGTGTTCTATTTTGCCTTTTTGTGAAAAGGACATTGACACTTGGCCTATTGATTACAGTGAACTGGAAAAAGCGTACAAACAGGTAATAAAGCAAACAGGCTTTAAGGCCTCTAATGATGATTTAGAAGCAATACTTCCTTCACATGCAGAAAAAGGTAAGAAAAACTTTTCTATAAGTAAACAAGCACTTAAGTTGTTATCCACATTCAAAAAACATAAACGATATTTGAATACAAAAGGTATCTTTCTAGACCAGGCTAGGCTCGCATCTAATCAAGACCAGTACACGAGCAAAGACTGTACATTATGCGGTACGTGTCTTTATGGATGTTGTTATAATTATCTTTTTTCTACTCAAGGAATGTTGAAATCTTTAATGTCTTTTCCAAAATTTCAGTATATTTCGAAACTGAAAGTAGAACATATCGATGAAACTAATTTAGGCATCAATGTATTTGGCACGCATGTAGATAAAAAGGAATCCGTTTCATATTTCGGCGATTATGTTTTTCTCGGGGCTGGAGCCATAGGTACAACTAAGATTGTTTTAAACTCTTTGAAACAAAAACCTGATAAAGTTACTTTAAAACACAGTGATCATTTTCAGTTACCTGTCTTCAGTTGGTTTTCAACCAAAGACATTGCGTCAATGAGAGCTTACACTTTGTCCCAGTTAAGTTTAATCTTAGATAATTCGGAAATCAGTGACCGCTTAATACATATGCAGATCTATGGCTATAATGATTTATATTCGAAAATACTTGATATGAAATTTAGGGGACCTTTGAAATTATTGACCCCGCTTAAGAAAATACTTTTGTCACGTTTATTTATTATTAAAGGATACCTTCATTCTGATGCCTCTTCTCATATGGCTATAAAATTGATATCTAATCGCAAAAAATGCGAATTCGACATTGCAGGAATAAGAAACCCAACAGCACACCGCTTAGTTAAAAAAATTTCTTGGTTCTTGTTAAAACATACACGACATTTAGGTTTTCTGCCCTTATCACCTCTTGTAAAACTAGGGCCTCCAGGTGAAGGTAATCATTATGGAGGGACTTTTCCTATGAAGGAAAAACCTAGTGAACTTGAAACGGATAAAAATGGAAAACTATCTGGTTACGATCGTCTGTATATCGTTGATTCATCTTGTTTTCCAAGTATACCAGCAACAACAATAACATATACTATTATGGCAAATTCTTATAGAATTGCTTCAAAAATTGAGTGATGCGTATGGCTAGTTTTTTAAAAAAAACCTCGGTTTAGGATCTACATGACAATTGCTAAGTATTTCCATTTTTTTAATAACCTGTTGTTTTTTAAAGGGGATGAAAGTTCCGCTATTGATGAGTTAGAACAAAGCCTTAAAAAAACATTTATGACAAAACATGCAATTCTAATGCCACAAGCAAGGGTAGGAATTTATCTGGCTATTAAAGCAATCGTTACACCAGAAAAAAGAAAAATAATATTATCACCTTATACAATTGCGGATGTGATCAATATGGTGATTTGTGCTGGCGCCATTCCGATTTTTTCAGATATTGACGAAAAAGAGTGCAACATAACTCCAGAGCTTGCAATGAGTCTAATAGATGATCAAACTGCTGCTATTATGATAACTCACTTACATGGAGTTGTTGCAAAATGTGATGACTTCAAAATCATGTGTGAACAACATAATATTAAGCTAATTGAAGATGCCGCTCAAGCTTTCGGCGCTAGGTATAAAGGGAAAATGGTTGGTACTTATGGTGATATAGGTGTATTTAGCTTTGGTCGCTATAAAAATATTACATCTTTTTTTGGCGGAGCTGTTGTCTCCAACTCACCTCAAATTGAAGCTATAATTAGGAATGAAATTAACAGATTTAAACCAATTACAAAAACCAAATTGTTTAAAAGACAATTGGGTTGCTTGATAAAATCAGTAATGTCAAGTGATCTTGTTTTTACAATTTTTACATTTCCTCTTATTCAGATAGCAAAAAAATTTAATTTAAGCTTTATATTGAAAAATTTAGAGACAGAATTAGATTTGAGTTTGAAAACAAAATTTCCTGAAGAATACAAAGAAAAGATGAGCTCTGTTCAAGCTATGTTAATTTTGAGATCTCTTGGCGAAGTAGAGAAAGATAATCATGCGCGTATAGACACAGCCCAAATATATTACAATGTGTTGCGTGATGTTCCTAATATAAAAACCCCAGGTTTCATTAATGATGGATCCTGTATATATACATCCTACCCTATCCAATGCGACAATCGCAGAGAAATTGTTGAATATTTGTTTAATCAAGGTTTTGACGTTGCTATACAACATATTAAAAATTGTGCCGAGCTCGACAGTTTTAAAGAGTATGCCAGAAATTGCGAAAATGCCAAAAATGTTGCTAATAAAGTCATAATGCTTCCCACATACCCATCTCTTGGAAAAAATCAGCTTTTGATATTGCTCATTCATTAAAAAATAAGGTGGACCTTTAAATGACTGAATTGAGTCAGGAAGAAGAAAAGCAGAAGAATTACTATAACGCTATTGCTCATGACTATGATGAGCATTACAGCAGTGATCATGCCTTAAAGTATCGTCATATGATTTATGATGAATATTTCAAAAAATTGAACTATCTAAATTCAAAATATTAGATGCCATGTGTGGCGGGGGACAAAACACATCTTATTTCAAAGGGAAAGTTGCACAAATTGAAGGAGTCGATATTTCAGAAGAACAGATAGCCTTTTACAATGCAAATCATCCTTATGCTAAAGGACGATGTGGCTCTATTCTCGAAACACCATATGAAGATGAAGAATTTGATTTAATTGTAATTGAATCCCTGCATCATCTCCACCCGTATGTAAATAATGGTATTGAAGAATTGCATCGAATTTTGAAACCAAATGGTTATTTATTTATTTGGGAGCCGTTGGAAGGAACATTGATGGATTGGTGCCGTCAGCAATGGTACAAGAAAGATAAAAAGTTCTTTCAAGATAATGAAGCTTCCATAAGTCTGGATAAAATTATGAAACGACATGGTAATGCTTTCGCACTTAATAAACATAACTATGGAGGAAACATTGCCTACCTTCTTGTATCTGGCAGTATGTTTTTCCGTATTCCAATCTGGTTAGTTAAACTTTATGCACCCCTATTGATATACCTTGAAAAAATAATATCCAATATTCAACCTAAAATACTGAGCTGCTGGGTAGCAGCACTATTTCAAAAGAATATATAAACTCTTGTAAGTCGAGGACAAAATATGGATGGTGTGCTTTCTCCACTTCTCAGAAAGTGGCGTTTCTTCGTAATTAAAAAATATATAACAAAAAATGTCTTAGATTATGGTTGTGGTATCGGTCTTCTACCTCGATATATAACAGATCTTTCGTCATATATTGGTGTCGATATTAGTTTGAAAGATTTAGAAGTTGCACAGAAAAATAATCCTTCTCACCTATTTATAACACCAGAAAAATTAAACAAAGATCTCCGTTTTGACAGCATTGTCTCTCTAGCTGTAATTGAATACATCAATGATCTACAGGATTTTTTTAGAAATTTGGAAAAAAAATTGACACCAACGGGGTGTATTGTTATTACATCTCCTCACCCTACATCTCAACTAGTTCGCAATATTTTAATTAAATTGAAATTACTTGGCAGAGAAGGGGATCAAAATAGACTTTGGTTACCCACAAAAGGTGATTTACAGACAATTGCTTATCAAGCAGATTTAGAATTACTTGAGTATAAAAGGTTTATGTTTGGGTTGAATCAAGTTTGGGTGTTTGGTAAAAAGCAAAAAAGTCATGATAATATTTTATAAGAACAATAAAAAATTAATAAAAAAATCAGTTCTTTTTTTTCATGGGTAATACAGATTATATCAATCTATTATATTTGGCTCGTATTTCAAAAAAATAATGAATTTACCCTAAAGTTTATTCAGGACAATGACCATCCATGGTTATTAATTGGTGGTCTGTCTCTTTTTTATAGTATAATTCTTCTTTTACCAACTTACGGGTGGGCTAAGCTACTGGCTTTTAGCTCAAATAATAGAGTATTTTTTTATGACGTTTGGTGGCTTTATTGCCGAACATCTATTTTTAAATATTTGCCCGGCAATGTATTTCATTATGTATCCCGACAATTTCAGGGAAGCCTATTTGGTTGGGAACAAAAGGCAATGGGATTGGCATCTATTTTAGAAGTTATTTTTGTAATTAGTGTCGGAGGGCTTTTTTCTATAATAGTATGGCCGTTCATAGAAATCCCGAGAACTGGTTTACCTTATGATAAAGAAATCTTATTTTTTTTATTATTTGGCATGCTATTATGTCCTTTATTATTATTCTTATATTTATATATTTCCTCCCCAGAGACATTAAATAAAGAGAAGATGAATAATTTAAATACAATAAAAATATTCCAAAGCTATATTTTTTACTTAGCATTTATTTCTTCTTCCGGGTTTTTATTTTCATTATTTTTACATTTATCGGGAATGCCATTCAGCAACGCTATTTATGGTTTTTTTATTTACGGTTTTATTTATACTATTGCCTACATAACACCAGGGGCTCCCGGCGGAATTGGAGTACGAGAAGCTCTTACTATTTTATTTTTTTCAGTAAATGGCCTTGAAGCTGAAGCTACAATGGCAGCTATCATATTTCGTTTGGTTACAATTCTTGGTGAACTTTTTTGTTTCTTACTTACTTTTATATTCAGCCCCAATTGCTCCTCTCCCCGAAAGTTGACCCAGTTTTGAGTGGATCCGTCCTGCGGTTGATCTGCTTCCGAAAAACTGGACCGTTT
>LLEK01000035.1_pt1 | contig 29095 bp, 31 predicted proteins | sample 595821 | NCBI WGS metagenome assembly LLEK01 (sample SAMN02919311, study PRJNA255460) | bioreactor metagenome | biome: chemostat; feature: culture 2011_25.1; material: sediment; isolation source: day79 25degC chemostat 2011 inoculated with Wadden Sea sediment taken from... | place: Germany: Bremen ...
ATCCTCATCATATAATGGTTTTTCTTCTTTATTGATAATACGATTCCATTCTTCAATAGGAACTAAAACATCTGTTTTTTTGTTTTTATCATTATATAAATATTTTATCATTTAAAGACCTTATTTGTAGTTTCTAGATATGAATAATACCAAATAGCATATTAGACTGTCATTTAAGTACATTTATATTTCTATTTACATATACCTCTTTTTCTCTATATGGAGCTATGCGTCTTAATGTCTTAATGAATAGGATAATAATAGTCTTATTAAGTTAAATATAAGTGAAAAAAGCTCTAAATTAAGACAATTGTCTTAATTTGTCTTAATCTCGTCTTAATTTCAAAATAGCAACAAGGCTAGTATATAAAGGAAAAAAAGAATATTATTTATATATTTAAGACATTAAGACACCTACCTATCTATATTTTTGTATATATCCCTATTTGTACATTTGAAATTAAGACAAAAGTGTCTTAATTTGTCTTAATATAGAGTTTTTGTCTTAATTAAGACATATTATTTAGGAAATTTTTAATGATTTATAAATATATTTATGATAAAGAGTAATTTAGGTTGTATATTATTTTTTTTCTAATTTTTCTTTTTCTTTTTTATTGTCATGAATTAAAGATTTACTAGCTTTTATTTTGAATGTTTGTCCTACAGAGGTAGTAATTAATAGCTTTAGAGTGTTTATATTAAATTCTTGAGCTGTTTTTGCCATACTTTTTAACCATTTAGCTTCCCCATAGAAATCTACTGAAAATATTGCTTCTTCACTTTCTAATAATGTTTTAGGTGTTCTATCTGAATGTGAAGCATTTGTCATCTGGTAATAGTTTTGCTTTTTACCAAACCTTTTCACTTCCCAACCAATACTATTAATAATTAAAGTTTTTGAACCAGTATTTACAACTGAAATTTGACAAAGTTTAATTTGTTTTTTTGATAAAGAATCAACTAATATACTTGATGTTGCACTAGCTTTTAATTTTATACGATTAGAATTATAAGATAACCATAAGGAAGTTATAACAGCTCCAACTGTTCCAATTGCTGCAACCCATGTACCAACTACATCTAATATATTAAGTGTAGTAGCTTCGATAATATCACCTTAGCAATTTTGTGGCTTAATCGCACGATCGTAGTCTTTGTGGTTCAATACATATTCAAATGATATATTTTTATCATCAATTTTATGAGCTAGTATTCTATAGTATCTAGTGATTCTTAAAGAGTATTTATTTTTATCTCTTTTACAGGTTATATGTTTAAACTCTAAAGATGGGTGAAGATGATTGTCTTTAAATTGTTTTATAGCTTTATCAATAGCTTTTTGTGTTAAATCACTCTTTTTAATTAATTTGGTAGCTGTTAAGTAAAAAGTATCTTCAAAGATTATATTCATTATGAGACTTGTAAGTTATGTTTTGTAACTTTTGATTGTAAGTAAAGTAATGAATTTATTAATTTAAAATGAAGGTCTAAAGTTTCATCTGTAAGTTTAGCTAATTGTATTGCATAAATATTAGTACTATTTTCAAAAGTTTCATAAATTTTTGTTAAATTAATTTTTACATCATCTAATTGTTTAAAAGTTTCAATAAGTTCCATTTCTTTTATTTCTTCTATTGTTAAATCTTCTATTATTTCATCAAGTGTTTTATTTGTTTCATAAGCTTCTTCTCTAATAATTTCTAATAATTTATAAAGAGGTGTAAACATAGTTTTATTCGTTATATCTACCGCTTTATTTTTAAGAGCTTTCATTACATCATTTATCATCATTGGAGTAAATATCATATTTGACTTAATTACTATTGACATTTTTTACCTTTCAAAACTTTTATACAAAAGTATAGATTTCTATACAAATATGTATAAAAGTATAAATATTTTATTACAAAAATTATAACATAAAAATATACATATCTCTATTTTAAATATGGATTTGTATACTTAAGTAGATTGTTTCTTATTTACTTCTATTTTTATTATTTTAGATTTTACATTAGTATCAATGCTACCAATATTTGAGTTCTGTTCTACTTTATTGAGGTCATCTAATAGCTCTTGTTCTGCAAGGTCTATATATCTTTGAGTAGTTTTTATATCTTTATGTGTCATCATTCTTTGTATTTTAAAAGCATTTAGTCCACTTTTTGCTAATTCTGTACCAAATCTATGTCTAAGGCTGTGTAGTGGTCTAAAATGTTCAGGAAGTCCAGCTAATAGCTTCATTCTTGAAGCATGGTAAGATAACTTACTCTTTTTAATTGGTTGTCTATTGTAATCTTCAAATATATAGATTTGTGTAAACCCTCTTTGAGACTCTATTATCTCTTTTGCTTTATCTGATAAAAGGTACGTTTCATTTTGTCCACTTTTTGCGTCTTCAATTATAACTGTACTATGTTCATAGCTATAGTTGGTCCATTTTATTTTTATAGGTTCACTTCTTCTCATACCTGTATTTAAAATTAACATAACTATTCTTGCTATTGTTGTATCTTGATAGTTTTGTATTACATTGATATATCTATGAATCATATCATCTGTATATATCTCTGTTACTTCATTATTTTTAATGGATTTATTAAATCTTACATTTGGAGCAGTTTTAATATATTCATGTTCTAAAGAGTGATTTATGACTCTTTTATACATTGAAAATACTCTTTTAAATGTTTGTTCTGATAGTCCACGATCGTTAATAGTGTTATATATAGTTTTTATATCATTAGATGTAATATTACTAATATTTTTACTTAAAATATTACTTGCATGATATTTTAATCTTTGATAATCTTCTTTTATTGATTTAAGTGTTGTTTTTTTATCTTCATACCACTTATCAATTAGCTTTTCAAATGTTATCTCTTTAGTAGTATGAGTATTAATACCATGTTTTATTTCATATAATACATCTTGTCTTTTTTGATAGGCTTTCGCACCAGTCATACGTATAGATTTTTTTCCTACAGCTTTTTTTATCTGCTTTCCATTACTTCTATACATAATATAATAAGATATATCAGGCTTCCCATTAAATAGTTTATTTAGTTCTTTGTAGTAAACACCTTCATATTTTGTTGATATTAACTTATCTTTCATATATACTCCAAAAAGGCAACACCAAATTTATATAAAAGGTAACAAAAAAGGTATTACTTAAATAGTATCTAAATTAAACTTTATATATTTTTATGGATTAATATTAAGAGTAGGGCTAGTATTTATAGATTATTATATACTTTCATGTATCTATATTAATTGTAGATTGATGGTACCCGTAAACGGACTTGAACCGTTAAGCTCTAAGAGCACCGGATTTTGAATCCGGCGTGTTTACCAATTTCACCATACGGGCATAATGAAACCAAAGTATATCAATATAGTAGTTAAATACTTATAAGTTTTTTTGTAGTATTAAATCATTTATTTTTAGTACTTTATCTAATCTTATAGATTTACCATTTGATAGTATTAAAAATTCTTCTTTATTTTTTGTTTCAAAGTCAACAATTTTATCTTCTATATGAGAATATTCATTATTTTCATCTAAATATGTAATCGTACAGTTTACTTTTTTTACAGCTAATTCTTCTAGCTGGTCGTATTTATGACAATCTATTGGGATATATTTATTTTCCATATTAATCACCTAAAAGTTTTTGTTGATTGTTTTGTAATAATAGTTGCTTTGATGTGTATTGTTTTAGGTGTTGAGCTATTTCTTCTTTTATCATATAGTTTTTATTTTCATCAAAGAAGTTATAAAAACCAAACTGTTCAATTATAAAATAATCAATATCATCCAAAATATTTTTATCATTTTCTTTAAACATTAGAACTTTATCTTGAATATTTTGAATTAGTTCATTTCTTTTTTGAATAGTTGGTGCTTCATTTTGAATAGTTTGTAGTATTAGTTCTCTTTTATTATATAAAGTATCAATTCTTGATTGTTTGTTTGGTATTTGTGTATTTAAATTATCATCAATCATTTTATTTGCATAGTATATAAACTTAGCGTAAGTTATATAGCCTTTTTTCTTTACAACATTATCTTTATCTGTATGGATATTATCCAATAGTACTTTTAAGTTCTCATCTGAGATTTGTTCAATTCTTTGAATTGTGAACTCTTCATGGAAGTCTTCATTATAGTCAACCATTTGTTTTCTAATAAGTTTATAAAATTCTTGTTGTAAATTAGTCATTTTCTAAAACCTCTGCTTCTATTATATCATCACTTTTATGAGTAATCATAAATTGTCCATTGTCACTATCTATTTTATATAAAAGTATCTCTTCTTTGTTAAAATCTGGATGCATGACTTTTTGCCAACCAATACCTGGTATAGGGATATTTTTATTATAGTAATCTCCAAGCCAATTTATACCTTTTTCAAATCTAAGCCAATCTTTAATTTTATCACTAACATCTTGTGCTTTTTTAAAATCCCATTTATAGTTTGCTTTTTCTTGACTTTTTTGTGATGGTTCTTTTGGTTTAAATTGCTTATAGTTTATACACCAATTTTCCCATACTTTTTCCCATGAGGTTTTTAAATCTCCATTAGCAATATAGTGGTTTTTAAATTTTGTAAATTCTATACTTATATTATTGTTATCTACATATTTTTTTGCTATTTTTTTAAGATTATTATTTAATTCAAGGCTATCATCTATAGTTGTTTTAACAAGATGATTTTTATATTTATTTTGGTTTAAAACCCATCTCTTCCAAACTGCTTCCCAGTCACTATTTACAGTGGCTTTAGCTTGATAATATAGTTTGAAATTCTCGAATACTTCTTCAACATTTTGTATAAATTTTGATTTAGCAAACTGCTTCATCTCATAAGTTAAGGAAAAATTATTTTGTATTGTTGTAGATTGATTTTGTTTATTTGTTTTATGCATAGTATTTAGACTATTTGTATCACTATTTGCACTCAATACTGTATCAAATGACTTACCAGAACATAGGTCAAATTCACTACTACAACAGATGTTTTCATTTGATGTTTGATGATAAGGGATAGTGTTTTTTTCTTTTTTATTTTGATAGTTTGGAGAATATCTTCTACTATTGTATTATACTTCATCTCTAAAGTATTTATATCTAAAGATAAATCTAAAGAGTCAATCTCTTTGGAAAATTTATCTTTTAGTTGTGATTTGAAATTATCCATTTAGTTTAGTTAAAGAGATTTGTGGGACTACTTTTTAGATTACGAACTTCTGCACCAATATCATTTTGTCTCATAAAGTGCTCACCTATTAAAAATGCATCAGCACCAGCTTCACTTAGCTCTTTGATAATCTTTTGATCACTAACACCACTTTCTGCTACGATTATCTTACCATTTGGTATCATAGGGATTAGTTCATGACATAGATTCATATTCATTTCAAAAGTTTCTAGATTTCTATGGTTTATACCAATAATATGTGCACCACAGGCCATAGCTTTTTTTAAGTCATCTTTATCATGAATCTCAACTAATACTTCAAGTCCAACATGAAGTGCATAGTCATATAACTCTTGTAACTCTTTTTTAGTTAATGCTTTTGCTATAAGAAGTATAAAATCAGCTCCATAAGCTAAAGCTTCAACTATTTGATATTTATCAATTATAAAGTCTTTTCTTAAAAGAGGAGTATCAACATATCTTCTTATACTTGTAAGGTATTCTAAATCACCTTGAAAAAAATGAGGTTCAGTAAGTACTGATATAGCATTTGCACCATTTTTACTATATTCTTGAGCTATTACAAGAGGATCAAAGTCTTCTTTTATTACACCTTTACTAGGACTTGCTTTTTTTACTTCAGCGATGATTCTTATAGGTTCTTCTTTTGTTGCTGTTAAATAGGGCTTTACATCTCTTGGTGAGTAAGGATTGTAAGATAAACTTCTACCTAACCAATCTATACTATACTTTTCCTTTCTTATTTTTAAATCTTCTTTTGTTTTTTTGATAATATCATCTAATATCATTCTATTTTTTTCCTTTTAAACATTGTTCTATTTTATTAAAATGTAATTTTATTTCTGGATCTTTAAGTCCTGTAACTTGTACAACTTTTGCAATAATAGCATAGGCTTCTACACATTTATTTTGTTTATAATATCCCCAAGCTAAAGAGTCTAAATACGCTGCATTATTTGGAGCAGTTTTAAGTGCTTGTTTTACAAGAGTAATACCTTTTGCTATATCAATATCAAAATCAATTAATAAGTATCCATAATAGTTTTGATAACTAGCATTATTTATCCCACTACTTAAAGCTAATTCAAAGTTAGCAATAACATTTTTCATAACTTTTTTCTTATCTTTAGCTAATTCAAATCTATACATTGCAATTTTACCTAATAGCTCAGGTTTTTTTGTTTTTCTATATAGCTTTTTAGTAAGTTTTAGTGCTTTTTTTAGTTGTTTGTCTTGATAGTATAGATTTATAAGTTTTGCTTGATCTATTTTTGTATCTTCTAAAAATTTAATAGCTTTTTTTATATCTTTCTTTTCAAGGAGAGATATTATTAGGTTTTGTATAAAAAGTGTTGTTTTACTTAAAGAAGGGTTGTTTTTATATTTTATATACATTCTATTTAAAATAGAAAGCATACCATCTATATTTCCTTGTTCTTGATATATAAGCATTAGTTTATTACAAACTTTAGGGTTACAATCTTTTGTTTGCATATATGTTTCAAGATAGGCTAGGGCTACATCTTTTTTATTTAAATAAGTATATAAAATATCTGTAAGTCTTAAAAGTGTTCTATCATTTTGATTTTGTGCATAAGCACTTTCATAATATTTTAGTGAGTTTTTATAATCTTTTTGAGTATAGTATATATTTCCAAGAAGCTCATAACTTTCTGGTGTTTGAAACTCTTTTATAAGTTTTTTTGCTTCTTTTATACCTTCATCATGTTTTTCTTGAGAGTGTAGGGCTATAATTACTTGATGTGTAAAATACTCTTTCTCTTTAGGAAATATTTTTAAAGCTTTTTTTGAAAGGTCATACATCTGTTTAAAAGATTTACTTTTATAGCTATATGTAATAGCTTTTTTTAGATAAGTTTTTTTCTTAGATAAGTTGTATAGTTTATTATAAAACTTAAAACTGCTTTTATAATCTAAATTTTTTTCACTATCAAGAGCTAACATGATATATAAGTCTTCTTGAGGAGTTGTTTTATTTTTTGATAAATTATTTTGGTTAGCACAACCTATTGAACTAAACAATAAAATAAAAGTAAAAAGTACTATTCTACTATAGCTGGACACTCTTGTTTTACCTCTTCTATATTATTTTTAAAGTATTCCCAAAATGGGAAAGTACGACACTGGCTAGGTCGTGCTTCATATACACCGCATTGTTTTTTATCTAAATCAAAAAATACACAAGCATAGTTATCTTTTGATAGTTGTTTTTCTTTTATAGAGTATTTATATCCTACTTTAAAAAGGTATTTATCACCTAATTCTTCTAAACTTATATTTAAAAGTTTAGCTAGGTTATTACACTCTTGTTTTGTTATCCAGATATATCCAGATTCTCCAATACAACAGTTACCTTCACATGTTGAACATTTGTCTGGATCAAATTTATATGGATACTCTTTATGTTCTAACATTTTAAATCTTTATTCATCATCTTAAAAGTAATATTATACAGTATTATTGCTTTAGAGTATATATTTTATAGGATTTGACACTTTATACTGTGTGTTGAGCATTGTGTATATATCTGGTTGGTTTCATCTTTAAAACTACCATCATTATTGAACATAATTAGTGGAGGTAGTATTTTTAGTTTTGATTTTGAATTTTTTCTTGCATATATCATAACTAAACTAGCTTCTTTTTTTGAGTTTGGATGTAAAAATTGCATAGATTCTATATTTAGATTATATTTTTTTAATAATTCTATTATAGTATCAAGTTGTTGTTCATCATAACAAAAGAAAAACTTGCCCTTTGTCTTAAGAAGTTTAGATACTTTTTCTATAAAGTTTTCAAGTGGCATACTATCATTGTATCTAGCAATTTTAATATTCTCATTTTCACTTTTTATGACATCACTATGATAAAATGGTGGGTTTGATACTATATAGTCAAATTCTTTATCAAAGTTATGTTTTAAAAAATCATTTTTATAAAGAGTATTTTGTATATTGTTTATTTCACTATTTTTTTGTGATAAAAATTGAAAAGATTCTTGTAGTTCACATTGATTTAGATTTAGTTTTTTAAAATCTCTAGCTATTAAAAGTCCTAAAACTCCACTACCACTTCCAATATCAAGTAGTTCACCTTGGATATTTTTAAATGATTCTAGATTTTTACAAATGAAGTTATATAAAAAATGGGTATCGCTATTGTAGCAATACCCATTTTGTGGTTGATATAAAATTAGAGTTTTAATGCAACTCGTCATTTAGTTTAACTTCTCTAGTACTTCTCATAACAATATACTGACCTGTTTGTGAGTCTTGTCTAAAGTGAATACCATTAAGTCCTGCTAAATCAGCTGCTTTCATGATGTTTGATAGTGTTGCACTTGGATTAGCTTCTGCTATTTTTGCAATTTGCTCATCTGAAATATTAACTTTAGTTCCAGCAAATATAGATAATCCTCCATCAATAATACAACCATCACCTACAGGAATACCAGTAGTTGAGTTTGCACCAAGAAGAGTATTTTCTCCAATAGAGATAGGATTACCATCTGTACCACTTAATACACCAAGAATACTAGCTCCTCCACCTACATCAGAACCAGCTCCAACTATAGCAGAAGAAGATATTCTTCCTTCAACCATAACAGGACCTAATGTTCCTGCATTGAAGTTAATATAACTAGCTCCAGGCATAACAGTTGTACCAGCTGCAAGTTGTGCACCAAATCTAACTTTTGAAGTATCAAGGATTCTTGTATTATCTGCAGGAATAATATGTGATAAAAATCTTGGGAATTTATCTACCATATCTATATCTGGATATTTTCCTGTAATTTTTAATGTAAGTTCATTTTCTCTTAACCAATCTAATTCTATAGGGTTATTACCTTCCCATGCAACATTATGTAGTAATCCAAAAGCACCATTTAGGTTTATATTTCTAAGCTCGGCTTTTCCAGTTGAAAGTGCATAAAGCTTTAAATAAGCAGATTCTACACTTTGTGGGTTTTCATCTTCAAATATAAATACAGCTTTAAAATCATCTGCTGTTAGTCCTAGTTCTCTTGGAAGTACAGAAAGTGTTGATATAAGTTGTACATTTTTATGATCATCACCTTTTGCTTCTGGTAAGTATGGTCTAAAGCTTTCTATACAGTTTACAACAAAGTCATCTGTAATATCTAGTACTATTTCAGTTGCGTTTGTATCTATTTCTACACCAGCTTGTTTGAAAGCATCCATAAAAATTGCTGCACTTCCAAAGTTTTCATTCCAGTTTACTACTGGATATGTAGCTTGAAGTATTTTATCATTGTTTAATTGACCCCTATCAACTCTTGCAATACCAAATCCAATTGGATTTTTGTACCAAGATTGAGATTGGATATCTTCTACTTTTATTTTAAATTCTTCTTTAGTAAATATCATATTATTATCCCTTGGTTAAGTTTCTGTGATTATATCTAATAGCTAATTAATAACAACTAATCTAAAAGTAAAAACTTATCATTATCTTAAAAATAATTAATAATAAAAATTACTAAAAGATAATTATTATCTTTTAGTTAATATTTCACATCTTTTAAAAAAAGGAAAAAAAATGGCGTGTGATACAGGTTCAAAACCAATAGAAGAAAATCAAACGGTTTTAGAAAAAGAAAATAAAAATAATATAGAAAATAAGGAAATAAAAAATATGAGTTCATCATTAGTATTAAGAAAAGCACCAGAGTTTAAAATGGATGCGTACGATTCAAAAAGTGGTCATTATGTAAATGTAAGTAGTGAAGATTATAAAGGTAAATGGACAGTTGTTTGTTTTTACCCAGCAGATTTTACATTTGTTTGTCCAACAGAAATAGCAGCGATGAATGCAAAATATGATGAGTTTACTGATCTTGGTGTAGAGATACTTGCAGTATCAACAGATACAAAGTTTTCTCATAAGAGATTTGTTGAAACTGAGCCTTTATTAGAAGGTTTAAAACTTACAATTGGTGCAGACCCAACAGGTACAGTTTCAAGAGCATTTGGTGTTATGATTGAAGAAGAGGGTATTGCTTTAAGAGGAAGATTTTTAATCAACCCAGAAGGTACAGTAGTAGCTCAAGAAGTTCAAGCTCCAATGGTAGGAAGAAATGTAAATGAATTTTTAAGACAAGTTCGAGCTTGGCAACATGCAGAAAGTACAGGTGAAGTTTGTCCAGCAGGTTGGGTTCCAGGTAAAAAAACATTACCAGTAAATACAGATGTAGAACAAATGACAGGTAGAGTAGGTGACTATATAACAGTTGAAGAGATAATGTCATAATAATTTATAATAAATTTTATTTAAAAGGTTTGAGTTTAATACTCAAGCCTTTTTTTATATCTTTATATCTATTTAGTCAGTATTTTTTTGATATTAAGAAATAACAATAGATTTAAACTGATTTTAGTTAGAATCCTTAAAAAAATTTAGGAAATATATAATTATGGAAGAGTTAATACGAGATTTTGGTTATATTATTTTATTTGCCTACTCTTTTGGTGGAGGCTTTGTAGCTTTAGTGGTTGCAGCGATTTTATCTTATGGTGGTGAGTTAAATATCTTTATAACTATAATAGTTGCTGGAACTGCTAACTTTATAGGTGATCAATTTTTATTTACAATAGCCAGAAAAAATAAAGCTCAAGCAAAAAAGATGATGCAAAAACATAGAAGAAAAATAGCTATGTCTCATCTTCTTATGAGAAAATATGGAACATGGGTGATATTTTTTCAAAAATATATATATGGTATAAAAACATTAATACCACTTGCTATGGGGCTTACAAAATATGATTATAAAAAGTTTATATTTTTTAATGCATTAGCTACAACACTTTGGGCTTTAATAGTTGGAGTATCTTCTTATATGTTAGGTGAATTAGTTTATACATATATTGAAGAGTTTAAAACTTATGGACTAGCAATAGTTGCAATTATACTTTTAACAGTATTTTATTACTTTAGAAAGTTATCAAAATAGTTCAAATATTAGTAAACTATATTTAGTTATTAAATATAGTTTATTTTATAATATAAATTCAAAAAATACTTTATAATTCTCTTACAATTCCTTGATATACTTTTTATATTCTCAATATATTTGATAATATAAAAATATAAATTATTAATCTATAATATAATCAGCTGTTATAATTTCTAATATATGCCCATCAGGATCTGGGAAGTAAACTCCTCTACCATTATAGTGATGATTTATCTTTTTATTTTCTCTATCATATGGATCACTTCCATAAGGTAAGTTTTCCTCTTTTATACGATTAAATATCTCATCAAATTGCTCTTCACTTACTTTAAAAGCATAGTGTTGTTTTGAGAATTTTTCTTTAGTTAAAAAATCAAAAGTTAAAGTTGAATTTACTTTTACTACAGCAAAGTGACCCCAAACTTTTAAAAACTCAAAGCCAAATATTTTTTCGTAAAATTTTGCTGATATTACATTGTTTGTAGAGTTTATTATAGTATGATTTAGTGTTATTTCCATAGTTAACTCCTTATCATTTAATATATGATATGTTAACTATGTTTATGGTTTTATTTTAGAATTAATATAAATACTTTATCTTAATATTTTTATTATTACCATTTAAAGTTGATTGGTTTTAAATCTTTTAATTGTTCTTTATATTTTGTTTTTGCTTTTTCTAAAAGTTCTTTAGTTGGCTCTTGATCTATAAGTAATAAATCAGTATCTAAAATACCGTAAAAGTATATACCTTTCTTATTAATATCTAGTGGTTTTGAGCTAACAGGCTTATATTTATTTCTATTATATTCTGATCTGAAGAAAATAGACCCCTGAGCACCATTTCTGAAACTGCCAAATTCATAACTTTTTTGAGGTGTAGGAACTTTAAGTGCAACAATATCATATGTATCTATTGGTACATAATAGTTAAATACTGATTTAGTACTTCTATCCCCTTTTGCACTTGAAAAGTATAGGTTATCAATCATCAACCCACCTTTAATTCCTAGCAATACAACCGAAGTATTTTTTTCAATAATAGTATCAGGTGTAATTGATTCTGATGGTATTGCTCCACAACCGTTAAGTGTTAATACTATAGAAATAGTTAATAATATACTTTGATATTTTTTTTTCATTATTTTTTCCCTTTATTTATTTTATGTAGTTATACTATATTTTAATTAAGAGTATTTAAAATTTTTCTAGTTTTGAAGCTTTTTATCTCTCCGCTATAGCCAACTTAACACTAAAAAACACAAATATAGAAGCAAAAGTACGTTGAATTCTTAACATAATTTTTGAAGAATTCATTATAAAACTTTTTGCTTTATTTGCAAATATTCCATATATAGAAAAAATAACAAAAGTCATAATCATAAATATAAGACTAAGTAGTATCAGATCATTTAGGGGAGTTGTTGAAGTAGGGGATATGAATTGAGGTAAAAATGCTAGAAAAAATATAGATAATTTTGGATTAAGTATATTTATTAAAAGTGCTCTTAGTGCTATTTTTATTAAACCTTTATTTTCATTTTTATTTTCAAGTTTTATTATCCCATTTTCTTTCCACATTGAATATGCAAGATATAAAAGATAAACTACACCTATAAATTTTACAATTGTAAATATTATAGCACTAGTATGGATTATGGCTGATAGTCCTAAAATAGCAGCTATTAGATGTGGAACTATACCTATTGTACAGCCAATAGCTGCAAATATACTTTCTTTTTTTCCCATAAAAAGACCTATAGATATAGTATATATTACACCAGTTCCTGGCATAAGTACAACTATTAGAGTTGTTAAAAGAAATTCACTACTAAACATTGTTTACCTTTTTATATATGTATAAGTTCACCCATTTTTACTATATGGACTTTCTCTTCTAAATCTTTTTTAACCTTACGTTTTAGCTCTTCTAGTTGTGGTTTATCTCCATGTATTAAATATACAGTATATATATCTTCAATAACATCTATCCACTCTAAAAGCTCTTTTTGGTCAGCATGTGCAGAAAAACCAGCTACACAACTAACTGTTGCTTTTACATCTATCTCTGTGCCTAACATTTTTACTTTGTTTTGACCGTTTGTTATTTTTCTACCTAGTGTTGAAGGTACTTGAAAGCCTACAAAAAGAGCAAGGTTATTTTCTTCTTGTAGGTATCTTACTAGATGATAGTTTACTCTTCCACCTTCACACATACCACTTCCTGCTATGATTATTTTAGCTCCTTTTGTGGAGTTTATCTTTTGAGAAGCTTCTTTTGTATAGGTATGCACTAGTTCTTTAAATACAAATGGATCTTCACCATTTTGTATTAGTTGTTTAACTTCTTCGCTAAATAAATATGGAAAGTTCATAAAAGCTTTTGTTACATTTATAGCTAAAGGAGAATCTAAAAATACAGGTACATTTTTTAGTTCACCCTCTTTACTCATTTGTTTTAGTAAATATAATATCTCTTGTGTTCGCTCTAATGCAAAAGATGGAATTACTACAGTTCCCCCTTTTTTTATAGTTTTTAAAAGTTCATTTTTAAAATTTTCTATAGATATTTCTAAGTTTTCATGTATAGATAATCCATAAGTTGATTCTACAAAAACATAATTTGCTTTATCCCAAAACTCTATTGGTGAAGTTATTATTCTTTGGCTTTGCCCAATATCTCCTGAGAATACAACACTTTTTTCAATACCTTCATCTAAAAATTCTATTTTAACACTAACAGAACCTAATATATGACCAGCATTTTTAAATGTGATTTTTATATTATCTTCTATTATCATAGTTTCATTACTCTCTAAAAAGCTATCAAATAGTTTAAGGGCAGGTTCTACATCTTGTTTTGTATATAGTGTTTTTTCTTTAGTTTCTAATATACCAGCTGAGTTTTTAAGCATAAGACTAGCTATAGTAAAAGTAGCTCTTGTTGAGATAATACTTTTATCAAACCCTTTTTTTACAAGTAGTGGAATTCTTCCTATATGATCAAGATGTGCATGGGTAACAATAAGATAATTTATATCTTCAGGATCAAAATTAAAAGGTTCAAAGTTTAGTTCTTCCTCTTGACCTTGAAACATACCACAATCTATAAGTATTTTTATATTTCCTATTGTTAGTAAATGACAAGAACCAGTTACTTCTCCTGCTGCTCCATATGATGTATAATAAGCCATATTTTCTCCATTATGTATATATAAATATTGTACTTGAACTTAACTTTATTTATTGTCTTGCTGCTTTTTAGATTTAAAAACTTTTACAACAACTGTTATTAGTACAAATATAATAAGTATAATAAACGCACCATTTGAACTTATTTGATTTAGTAGAAGTATTATCTCTTTTAAAAAGTAAGTCCATATTATAGTTGCAAGAGAAGTTCCTAATACAACTATAGTAATAGTTTGATAATGTTTTATACCAATTAAAAAACCTATAATAGCCCCAACAACTGGCCCTGTCATCCAAAAAGGAAACCAAACAAATACAAATAATCCATATTTACCATACTTATCGAATATGTTTTGATATTTTATTTTTTGTTCTTTTATTTTGGTAAATATATTTTGTAAGAGTTTTACCTCTAAAGATTTATTCCAACTAAATATAAATAAAGGGTAAATGATAAGTACAAGTATAATCTCTATAGTAATATTGTATAAAACTATAATAAGGTCACTGAATCCAGCACCATAACCATAAGATATACCAGCAGCTCGTCCAAAAAATAGATTTGTTGCTGTCATACCTAATAAATTGTTTGCATCACTTATAGAAAATAGATATATACTAAGCGTACTAACTATATAACAAAAAAGTAGTACTATACCAGCTATAAATATACGTCCTTCTTGTAATAAAATAAGTTTATTTAGTTTTAGCATATAATTATCTTAGCCTTATCTTTTTTTCTATTTCCATTATTACCATAAGTACAATGGCTATACAAAGTAACATTCCCCATATTTGAAAATCAACTGGTTGAACATTTAGTATAGATTGCATAAATGGATTATACATAGAGAATATATGAATACCTTGTGCAAATATAACTGAAAGCCATAAAAACTTATTTTTTCTATGATCAATTTTAAATATAGAATTATTTTCTGTTCTTGAGTTAAATACATGTATATTTTCAAATAAAACCATCAAAAGTAAAGTGATATTCCGTGCCATATCTTCACTATAGCCATATTGAAGTAAAGTGTAAAATACTATAAAGGCACTTAGTCCCATATATAAACCACCTGTAATAACTCTACTAATCATAATAGTATTAAATATTGATTCTTTAGGGTCTCTAGCTTTTCTTTGTAAAACACCTGGTTCTGCTTTTTCAAAACCAAGTGCAACATCTTGAATACCATTTGTAACAAGATTTAGCCATAGTAGTTGTACAGGTAATAAAGGAATAGGTACAAAAAACAACATAGAGAGAATTATAAGTACAATCTCTGCAAAACCTGTAGAGATAAGAAGATGTATCACTTTTCTTATATTGTCATAAGCTACTCGTCCCTCTTCTATACCATTAACTATAGAACCAAAAGAATCATCAGTTAGTATTAAATCACTTGATTCTCTTGCAACATCAGTACCACTTTTACCCATAGATATACCTATATTTGCATGTTTTAATGCTGGTGCATCATTTACTCCATCTCCTGTTACAGCTACAAAGTGTCCTAAGTCTTGAAAAGTTTTAACTATGATTTGTTTTTGTTGGGGTGATATTCTTGCAAATACTCTTTTATCTTTTAATTCTTCTTTTGGTGCACCGTTTTCAATCCAGTTTGAAATCTCTTGTGCTTCTATGACTTCGTTTTTATTTTTAGCAATTCCTAATTGTTTTGATATATAAAAAGCCGTATTTGGGTGATCTCCTGTAATCATAATCACATCTATACCAGCTTGTTTAGTTTTACTAATAGCTTCTTTTACACCTTCTCTTAAAGGATCAATAATAGCAGCAAATCCAAGATATATGTAGTTATCTTTAGCTACATTATCTTCATCGCTTATTTTATAAGCTAATGCAATATTTTTAAAACCTTTATCTGCCCATGAATCTACTTGATTTAAAACCATATTTTGAATATCTTTTTCAACTGAACATTTAGATAGTATAACTTCAGGAGAACCTTTTATATAGTGAACTTTTTGATTATCTATATTGTATGTTGTACCTGAAAATTTATTTTCAGATTCATAGGGTATTTTATATATTGGTTTATTTTTTGTATGAATCTCTTCAATGGACTTATCAATATTTAGAGCATAATTTGCCAGTGCAACATCTACTTGATCACCTAAAAATTGGTATTTATTTTCTTCTATAGTAAAACTAGCTTCATTACATAAAATGGAAGCCATTAGTATATTTTTATCAATATTTTCTTTTGCTTCATAGGTTTTTGATGAGGTTATAAAGTACTCTACACTTAAACTATTTTGAGTCATGGTTCCTGTTTTATCACTAGCTATTAAAGTACAAGAACCAAGAGCTTCAATAGCAGATAATTTACGTATGATAACATTTCTTTTACTCATCATAGAGCTAGCAACACTAAGAGCAACTGTTATTGCTACAGGAAGCCCTTCTGGAATAGTTGATACAGCTATAGCAACTGTTAAAAAGAAAATTTCTTTAATTCCAGCTTGATTATATATACCCATAGCAATTATAAATAAAACAATAACAGCAATTATTTTAGCTATGTTCATTGAGAAGTTTTCTATTCTTAATATTAGTGGTGGTTTAGATGATTTTGATTTAGCAAGAAGTGATGCTATTTTACCAACTTCTGTTTGTTCTGCTATATTTGTAACTACACCAGTTGCTCGACCTGTAGATATAACAGAACCAGCATAAAGCATATTTTTTCTATCACCTATTGGAGTATTGATATCTTGACATAAATGCTCTGCATCTTTTGTTATATTTGTTGATTCCCCTGTTAGTAAAGATTCATTAACTTGTAAATTATTGGTTGTGATAAGTCTTATATCAGCAGGTACTTTTATACCTGATTCAAAAAAGATAATATCTCCTATAGTTACATCTTGACTAAGTATCTCTTGGTGTTTATTATCTCTTAAAACTACAACATAGGTTTTTAATATTTTTTTTAGTGCATCAGCTTTTTTTTGAGCACTATATTCTTGAAAAGTTCCAATAAGGGCATTTATAAATAATACTGCCATAATAAAACCAGCATCTGTAAATTCTTTAATGGCAAAAGAGATAATAGCCGCAATAAGTAAGATATATATTATAGGACTTTTAAATTGCTCTATAAAAATATCAAAAATTGTATTTTCTTTAGCAGTTGGGAGTATATTTTTCCCATATTGTTCATTTCTTTTTAAAGCAGTAGAACTACTTAAACCATCTAAAGTACAATCTAAATCAGTAATAGTTTTTTCGATACTTTTTGTATAAAACATAAATCAATACCTTTATATTTAATTATATCAAAACTAAGAAGCAAATAAAATAAATACAGGCTTTTTACTACTTAATAAAACAAAATAGATAACTTTGATATAATCCACTTAATTTTAAAACTAGGATTTATAAATGTTAGTAGCACCAAGTATTTTAAGTGCAGATTTTGGAAAACTAAATGAAGAGATAATAGCAATATGTGATGGTGGATGTGATTTGATTCATATAGATGTTATGGATGGTCATTTTGTACCAAATTTAACTATTGGACCTGTTGTAGTAAACTCTGTAGCTAAAATAGCTACAAAGCCATTGGATATTCATTTGATGGTTCAAAATAATACTTTTTTTGTAGAACTTTTTGCACCATTAAAACCTCAATATATATCTTTTCATATGGAAGAGGAAAAACACCCTCATAGACTTATTCAAAAAATTAGAAGCTATGGTATTAAACCAGCAGTTGTATTAAATCCACATAGTAGACCCGAAGATATAGAGTATATTTTAGAAGACCTTGATATGGTACTTCTTATGTCTGTAAATCCAGGTTTTGGTGGACAAAAGTTTATCCCTAGTGTTATCCAAAAAGCTAAAAAATTAAAAGAGCTTATAAATGAGAAAAACCCAGATTGTCTTATCCAAGTTGACGGTGGGGTAAATGATAAAAACATAACAGAACTAAAAGAAGCAGGAGTTGATGTGGTTGTTGCTGGAAGTTATGTATATGGTGCAGATGATTATAGTGCAGCTATAAAGTCTTTAAAAGTATAAAGTTTTAAAGTAGGGTTATATGAGAGTTAAAATTTGTGGTATTACAAATCTTGAAGATGCGATAAATGCAATAAATGCAGGTGCAGATGCTTTAGGTTTTGTATTTTATGAAAAATCTCCAAGATATATAGATCCAGAGCTTGCAAAAGATATAATAAAACAATTACCTCCATTTGTTCAAACAGTTGGATTGTTTGTAAATATGTATCCTGCTCAAATAGATTTTATTTGTAAACGTTCAACTGTAGATATAGCTCAGATTATAGAAGAAAACCCTAGTGCAAATTTTTATAAATCATTACAAACAAGATATATAGATGTAGTAAGAGCTAAAAGTAAAGAAGATATAAAAAATCTTTCTAAAGATAAATATTATTTAGTAGATGCTTTTGTCGAAGAGTTTGGTGGAGCTGGTAAAAGAGTAGTATTAGAATGGTTTGAAGATATAGATTGCTCAAACCTTATTATTGCTGGTGGATTAACAGATAAAAATTTACAGGAATTAAAAGGATATAACTTTTACGGTGTTGATGTAAGTAGTGGAGTTGAAAAGTCAAAAGGTGTTAAAGATAAACAAAAGATAATCAACTTTATAAATAAAGTCAATGAACTATATTAGTAAATTAGTAAAAAGTTTAAAAAAAAACTCTTTAAGTATTGAAGAATTTAATAAGCTTCTTAAAAAAAGTGATACTTTTTTTGATAGTGTAGACTTAGAAAGAGAACTATTACTTTTAAATGGTTTACCATTATATTTTGATGAAAAAAATGTAAGTTTAAAAACTAAAACTACAAAATTAAAAGATCAAACATTTTGTATTGTTGATATAGAAACAACAGCAGGTAAAGCAAAAGATGGACAGATAATAGAAATAGGTGCTATAAAGTTCAAAAATAATCAAATAATAGAAAAATACGAATCTTTAGTAAATGTTCATTCTATACCTAAAAAAGTACAAGAACTTACAGGTATTACTCCTGCTATGACCCATAATTCTCCAAATATTCAAACTGTTTTAGAAGAGTTTAAAATTTTTTTAGAAGATGATATTTTTGTAGCACATGCAATCTCTTTTGATTATAAATTTATAAGTGACAGTATGAAAAAATATGACTTAGGGGAATTATGTAATAGAAAGTTATGTACTATTGACTTATCCGAAAAGCTTATCCAAACTGAAAGATATGGATTAAAGTATCTAAAAGAGCATCTAAATATTGAAGATGATAATCATCATAGGGCATATAGTGATGCATATAGTACGGCTATGGTTTTAAAAGAGTGTTTAAAGTTATTACCTAAAAATATTAAATACTCTGAAGAGCTTATTGATTTTAGTAAAGCTTAATCAAAAAACTCTTCAGGGTCTATATCAATGTAAACTTTATGTTTCTCACCTTTTGATATACAAGTAACTTCAAATATATTATCTCTACATAAGCCTAACATATGATCATCATCTACTTCTACAGGATCATGTATAAAACAGGCTATATTTTCTATATTGTATTTATAAACTATTTGTTCCATTAATGCTTCTAGATTTAATTTATGTGGTTGCATATCATCACTTGGAATAAGAAGCTCAAAATTTAGAAATTGTGAGTTATTTTTCTTAAATTGAAAACACCTTTGGTCTATATCTGTATCAGAAAAACATTTTTTGCCTAAGTAAAGTACTTCTATATCCCTATCCACAGGGGTTTGTATAGAATCAAAAATTCTTTTTATGATATTTGTTAGTTTGGTTATATAATAAGTATTTTTCATGTGTATAATTTTATACACATTCTACTTTGAAATATCTTTTAAGTAAAAAAGGTGGAACTACAGTTGTAATAACAATCACAAAAATAAGCATGGCATATATATCATTTGGTAATGCTCCATTTACCCTTCCCATCTCTGCAAATATAAGACCAACTTCTCCTCTTGGAACCATTGACATTCCTATTACAGCATTATTTCTAAAGGACTTTTGATATATAAAAAATGCAGATACAAACTTACTAATAAATGCAATTAGAATAAAAGATATACTCATTGTCCAAAAAGTAGAAGAGGTAAAGTCAATTATTGATAAATCTACAGATAATCCAACCATAACAAAAAATATAGGTGTAAACATCTGAATTATAGGGGTCATATCTCTTTTTACTTCTTTTAGAAGCTTTTTATTTGTTCCAAGCATAGTTCCAAAAGGTAAAAAGAATCTTCTTGAAAGAGCAACACCAGCTGCAAATGAACCTAATATAGCAGGAGCTCCTACTAAATGAGATAGATAAGAAAAAAGTAAAATTAGAGATATTATAATAGTTGGAAAATAACCGGGAACTAAATGCTTTTGATGATATTTATGTATCATAAAAGATAATAGTTTTGCTAATATAGGTGCTAATATTAAAAACATTACAATCATTGAAGTAACTGAAAGTGTATGATCAAAACTAACTTCATTTGAAAGAGAATAGTCATATATAAATACAAGTAATATAATACCTATAATATCATCAATAACAGCAGCACCTATAACTATTTGAGCTATGTTTGTATTTTCCATATGTATATCTTTTAAAACTCTTAAAGTTATACCTATACTAGTGGCAGTTAGAGTACCAGCAATAAATAGTGATATAGTAAAATCAAGGCTAAATATATAGTATGCCATTATTAAACCTGTTGCAAAGGGTAAAACAACTCCCAATATAGCAACTACAAAGGACTTTAATCCAGCATTTTTAAGACGTTGAAAATCAGTTTCTAATCCTACTTCAAATAAAAGTAATATAATACCAATCTCTGCAAGTATTTTAAGTATCTCATTTGGTTGAATAATATTGAACATAGAAGAGCCCAATAAAATACCAGCAAATAGTTCACCTAAAACAGAAGGTATTCCAAATCTAGCAAATAATTCACCTAAAAACCTTGCTGTGATTAGTATTAGAAAAAGAATGATAAAAAAATTATCTATATTCATAATATGTTCTTTCCTTACTATTGTGTAAGTTTATTGACTATCTTATCTTTATTATTACAAAAGTTACCATTTTTAGAGATTAATAACATATCGTGAGCTTTACCTTTATTTGATTGTATTTTAGCACTATTTATCTCTATATCAAAATCATCAAAAACTTTTGCTATATAACTGAATAGTCCTTTTTGATCTTTTGTATCTAATTTTAACTGGGCTAATTCTTCTGTATGATTACAATTGATAAATATTTCATCTTTTGTAATAATTGGTTTTTTAAGTTTTATGGTTTTTGACATATCAAAAGATTGATTGATAATATCTTCTATAAAAAGTAAGTCTTCATCATCTATTTGTTCATCAAATATAATCTCAAAAAACTTTTTATCATCAAAAAGCTTATAAATACCCATTTGGGATATATTTAGAAATTGAAGTTTACCTAGTAAAAAACCTAGATTTAAAGGTACTGCTCTTGTTATTCTTATTCTTAAATGTTCTTGATTAAATATTTTGTAATCAAATCTTGATATATTGTTTGCTCTTATTGCAAACTTGATTATATCTTCTGCTTTGTATTTTAAGAATAATTGATTTGAGTTGATACTTAATATCTTTTTTTGTATTAATTTTGATGAATCATTAAATAGTTTATGATTTTTAATAGTATTTTCTTTTGCAACACGTCTAGAACTAACTTTTAATAACTCTTTATTATCATAAGCAGGGATAGTTTGTAAATATAACTCTTTTAATAAAGAAGAAGTAGAGCTTTTATAAAATTTAGAATCAACAGAGTTAATATCTGCATAAGTAATTATAAATAATAACTCTAGCATCTCTTTTGTTTGGATAATACCTGTAAATCCAAGTATTGTATTTTGTGAATATATATCTTCAGTAGTTGCTACTTTTGACATTATATTGTGATATCTAACAAGTGTAGATACTTTATTTGTATCTTCTTCACTCATATTTAAAGATTTTGCAAGTTTTTTAAATAAATTTTGCCCAACTATGTGATGGTCTCTTCCTCTTCCTTTTCCACAATCATGAAATAGTGCAGCTAGTTTTACTAAATACTTTTGATGATAACTTTGTTTATCATACATTTTTTTTACAAAAGGGTCAGATATATTTTCTAAGTGATATAAAGTTTGAATACTATGAACATCTACTGGGTGTTTATGATAACCATCAAATTGTGGTTGATTTATTATCTTTTTCCATGTAGGAAATATTTCTAATAAAAGTCCACTTCTATAAAGTAGGTTTATTATTGAATGTAAATTATCTCTTTGTAGTAGAGTTGCAATGAGGTTTTTTGTAGTTACTGTTGTTCTTGTTTGTAAAATAGTTTTAGATGCACTATAAACATAAGATATATCAAATTTATTTACATAGTTTGGTAGTGATATAAGTTCTTTTAAAAGGTAATTTATCTTTTTAGGTTTAGCATTTAGTGTAGTATAAAGTGTATTATTACAAACATATAAATTTTTCTGAATTCTTCTTTGATATAGTTTAGAAATATTATTTTTATTAAAGAGATATCTTTTAACAATCTTTTTAGTCATTACAGTTGTGAAACTACTAATGGCATGTAAAGATTGAAAAAGTTTAGCCATACATTGTCTCTCTTTTGTTAATCTACTTGTATTAACAAATCCAAGTTTAGTACTTAGTTCTGGTAATATATCAAAAGTTACAGAGTCAAGTTTCTTTTTTGCACAAAGATGTAAACCATTTCTAACTCTAAATATATACTCTAAAGCTATTCTATATTTTTTATATTCATCTTCTGTAAATAATACATCAGTTAAGTCTTTTGTATTAGTTATTCCATAAGTAATAGTCGCCATCCAAAATAGCATATTTGACTCTCTTATACCTCCATAACCATCTTTTATATTCGGTTCCATTCGAAGGGGGTATTTTTTTATTCTTAAGCGATGTTCTTCTACTTTTTCTAATACAAATTTTTCTTGTTCAAAGTTCTTTATATTGTTTAATTTATTTTGATATTTAAACCAAAGATGTTTTGAACCATAAATAATTCTAGATTCTAAAATAGATGTTTTTATTGTTACATCTGTTTTTACAGCATCTTCAATCTCTTGAATTTTATGTACTCTACTTCCCAGTTTTAAACCACTATCCCAAGATAAAGTCATAAATTCTTCCATAAGAGGTTCTAAATTAAAACCTTTTATCTCTTCGTATAAAATCATAATATCAATATCACTATATACACAAAGTTGTTCTCTACCATAACTTCCAAGTGCAATCATAGTTATAGGGATAGAATTACTCATAGGAAGATAACTATGAAAATATTTTCTAAGTAAATATTTATATATGATTATTATAAAACTATCAATTTTTTTTGTATGTTTAACAAAAAAATCTTTTCCACTAGATTCTGTGTATATTTCATCCAATGAATTTAGGTATTTTTTTATCTCATTTTTTATTGCTTTAGCTATTTGAAAATCTTCAGCTTTGTTATCTATAAGCTCTTCTATTATTATATTTAAATCAGTCATATCCTATTTTATCATAATTTTAATAATTCTTATCAAATTTAAGCTAGACATAAGAAATGGAAAGTTAGAATATAATAACTTAATATATTTGAGGTATAAACATGAAAATGGACTCTAACACACATATTAATGACTGGAAGTTTGGTGAACATAAAGAAGTAGGTTTTATAGAAAAATTTGATATCTTTATAATAATATTAGTATTTTTAATTGCTTATTTTATTATATTTTAATAAACTACCTTAAGAATTTTATTTTTAAGGTAAATTATGGAAGATTTTAATAGCTACTTTAACAGACAGATACAACTTTGGGGTCAAAAAACTCAAGAATCTTTACAAAATAAAAAAATAGCAATTATAGGTTGTGGAGGTTTAGGTTGTAGTTTAGGTATTGCATTAGGTGCAAGTGGAATAGGGTGTATTGACTTAGTTGATTTTGATGAAGTTGGTGTTCATAACATACATCGTCAAATAGGATTTAGAGTTGGTGATGAGGGTAGAAATAAAGCAGAAGTTTTAAAACAGCTTATTGAAGATCGTTGCCCTTATGTAGAAGTAAATAGTTTTGATATAGATTTCAATACTTTTAGTGCTACAAATGATTACTATGATTTAATAATAGATGCTACAGATAATTTACATACAAGAGAAAAAATAGATAGGTTTTCAAAAGAAAAAAATATACCTTGGCTTTATGGAAGTGTTGAATCTTTTCATGGTCAAGTTTGTTTTTTTCAAGATTCTTCATTTGAGAGTGTTTTTAATATATCTGATCATAAACCAGATGGAATAGCAGCCCCAATTGTTATGAATATAGCTTCTTTACAAGCAAATATAGCTTTAAGACATCTAGCTGGTTTAGAAGTAAAAAAAGATTTTTTATATTATTGTTTTTTTAACGAAGAGGGTGAATATAATATTCAAAAATTTAGTTTACCAAAATAGATTTTGATAATGGCATATTAAGTATTTTTTAGATAAAATCTTCAAATTTTAATACATTATCAAGGAATATAAAATATGCCAAAAAGAGAAGATATTAAGTCTATTCTATTAATAGGTTCAGGTCCTATTATTATTGGTCAAGCATGTGAGTTTGACTATTCTGGTACACAAGCCACAAAAACACTAAAAGAGTTAGGTTATAGAGTTGTTCTAATTAATTCAAACCCAGCTACAATTATGACTGATCCAGAATTTGCAGATAAAACTTACATTGAACCTATTACTGAAGATATGGTTGCAAAAATTATTGAAATAGAAAAGATTGATGCTATATTACCAACAATGGGTGGACAAACAGCACTAAATGTTGCAACATCTATGTATGATAAAGGTATGTTAGAGGGTGTTGAATTTCTTGGTGCTCATCCTGATGCAATTAAAAAAGGTGAAGACAGACAACTTTTTAATGAAGCTATGATAAAAATTGGTATGGATTTACCTAAAAGTGCAAATGCATATACAGTTGAAGAAGCTATTGAGAAAGCTAAAGAGATTGGATTTCCAGTAATTAGTAGAGCTTCTTTTACTCTTGCAGGTGGTGGTTCAGGTGTAGCATATAATATGGAAGAGTTTAAAAAACTTGCCCAAGAAGGTATTTCAGCAAGTCCAATTAGCGAGATTGAAATTATGGAATCTATGCTTGGATGGAAAGAATACGAGATGGAAGTTATCCGAGATAATAAAGATAACTGTATTATTGTATGTTCTATTGAAAATCTTGATCCTATGGGTGTACATACAGGAGACAGTATCACTGTAGCTCCTGCACTTACACTTACAGACAAAGAATACCAAAATATGAGAAATGCATCTTTTGATATTTTAAGAGAAATTGGTGTTGATACTGGTGGATCTAATGTTCAGTTCTCAATTTGTCCAAATACTGGAAGAATGATTGTTATAGAAATGAATCCTAGAGTTTCTAGATCTTCAGCACTTGCTTCTAAAGCTACTGGTTATCCTATTGCTAAAGTTGCAACACTTCTTGCAGTTGGTTTTACTCTTGATGAGATTGAAAATGATATAACAGGAACTACTGCTTCTTTTGAACCAGTAATTGATTATGTTGTTACAAAAATTCCACGATTTACTTTTGAAAAATTCCCAATGGCAAATAGTACACTTACAACAGGTATGAAATCAGTTGGTGAAGTTATGTCTATGGGTAGAACATTTAAAGAATCTATGCAAAAAGCTTTATGTTCACTTGAAACTGGTCTTTGTGGATTTGACCCTATTAGTGGAGATATGGATCTAATTAAAAAAGAGATTAGAAGACCAAACTGTGATAGAATTCTTTATCTTATGCAAGGTATGAGAGAAGGTTTAACTGATGATGAGATTTTTGAAATGTCAAAAATTGATCCATGGTTCTTAAATCAATTTAGAGAAATATATCAACAAGAGTTAATTATTAAAGGTGCAGGAGTTAAATTTCTTGAGGATGAAAGTACTTTAAGAAAAAGTAAAACTTATGGTTTTAGTGATAAGATGATTAGTAATTTAATTGATGTTAATGAAAATGATGTTTATGATGCTAGAAAAAAACTAGGTGTTAATTTAGAATACAATGAAGTTGATACTTGTGCTGCTGAATTTAAAGCTCTTACACCATACCTTTACTCTTCTACAAATGTTACAAAAAACATACCAACTAGAGAGATTACAACTGATAAGAAAGTTTTGATTATTGGTGGTGGTCCTAATAGAATTGGTCAAGGTATTGAGTTTGATTATTGTTGTTGTCATGCTTCATTTGCATTAAATGAAATGGATGTAAAAACAATTATGTATAACTGTAATCCTGAAACAGTATCAACAGATTATGATACATCAGATATATTATATTTTGAACCTATTGATTTTGAACATGTAAGAAGTGTAATTGAAACTGAAAAACCAGATGGTATTATTGTACATTTTGGTGGACAGACTCCTTTGAAATTAGCTAATGCTATACATGACATTGGTGGTAAAATTATTGGTACTACAGCAGCTGTTATTGACTTAGCTGAAGATAGAGAAAAGTTTATGACATTTGTTGAAAAAGCAGGGCTTTTACAACCAGATAATGGAACAGCTGTAACACTTGATGAAGCATTAGAAATAGCAAATAGAGTTACATATCCTGTACTTGTAAGACCATCGTTTGTACTTGGTGGTAGAGGTATGAAAATTGTTTATAATGATGAAGATTTAAGACAGTATATGGCTGAAGCTGTTTCAGTTTCAAATGATGCTCCTGTTCTTATAGATAAGTTTTTAGATAGAGCAATAGAGCTTGATGTTGATTGTATAAGTGATGGAACTGATGTGTATATTGCTGGAATCATGCAACATATCGAAGAAGCAGGTATTCACTCAGGAGATTCAGCTTGTTCACTTCCTCCTGTATCTATAAACGAAGCTCTTTTAAAAGAGGTTGAAGATAAAACAAAAACTATGGCACTTGAATTGGGTGTTAAGGGATTAATGAATACTCAATATGCTATTCACCATGGTAAAATTTATTTAATTGAAGTAAATCCCAGAGCTTCAAGAACAGTTCCTTTTGTTTCTAAAGCTACAGGAATTCCATTGGCTAAAGTAGCTACTAGAGTTATGTGGGGAGAATCTTTAAGAGATGCTATCAAAGTTTATGATAAAGATGAAAAAATAGTTAATGTTTCAAATCCTTCAAGAGAAAATTTACTTTTACCAACTTTAAAGAATCATGTTGCTGTAAAAGAAGCAGTGTTTCCATTTAATAAATTAAGTGGTGCTGATTTACTTTTAGGTCCAGAGATGAAATCAACAGGTGAAGTTATGGGTATAAGTAGTGACTTCGGAAAAGCTTTTGCTAAGTCTCAACAAGCAGCTAAAAACTTTTTACCTGATGGGGGTGGAAAAGTATTTATTTCACTTGCAGATTTAGATAAAGAGTTCGCACCTCAAATTGCACTAGGGTTAGAGAACTTAGGATTTGATATAATTGCAACAGGTGGAACATACAATATTATTAATGAAGCTGGGATTCCTTGTGAAAAAGTATTAAAAGTAAGTGAAGGTAGACCAAATATAACAGATAATCTTATGAACGAAGAGATTGTTATGGCTATTAATACAAGTGATGGAAAAGAATCAAGTAAAGATGATGGTGAACAAATAAGAAGAACTGTATTAAGAGTAAATGTACCTTATTTTACTACAGTTGCTGGTGCAATGGCAAGTATAGAAGCTATAGAAGCACAACAAGATAAAGCTGGATTATTACCAAAATCTATCCAAGAGTTTTTACAATAAAAAAGGTTTAGAGTGGATAGTAATAAAGTCTATCTTTCTCAAACTGATACTACAGTAGGCTTTTTATCAAGTGATGATAAAAAGCTCTCTTTAATAAAAAAAAGAGACCATAAACAAAAAATACTTCAAGTTGTAGATAGTTTTAAAACTTTAAATTCAAAATTAAGAGTTCCTAAAAAGTTTAGAAAAGTTGTTAGAAAAAGTTCTTTAACTACATTTATATATCCAAATAGTTTAGCATTTAGGCTTATTGACAAGTGTTCTGAACATCATAATTTTATAAAAAAGCATAAAGTTTTATACTCAACATCTGCAAATCTTACAAAACAAAATTTTGATGAAAAATTTGCTATTGCTAAAAGTGATATAGTTATATATGGTAGTAGAGGTTTTAAAGAAGCAAAGTCTTCAAAGATTTATAAAATAGATAAAAATAATATACATAGGATAAGATAAGTTGTATAGAGTTATTTTTATTTTTATTTTTTTACAAAATATATATGCTTCTAATAAAATAAATATAAATTTTAAAAATTTAAGTGTTAAACAGCTTGTAAATATAACTTCAAAACATACAAATAAAAATATACTTTTAGTAGATGATATTAATGAAAAAGTAAATTTTATAACAAATAAACCTATTTATAAAAAAGAGTTATTTGAAATATTATCTTATATATTAAAATCTAAGAACTATAGTATTATAGATAATGGTAGCTTTTTTTCTATAGTTAAAAATAGTATAAGTAAAGATCAAAAAAGTAAAGAAAAGATAATACAAGTTATTAATTTAAAAAATGCAGATTCAAAAAG
>LLEK01000036.1_pt1 | contig 28981 bp, 24 predicted proteins | sample 595821 | NCBI WGS metagenome assembly LLEK01 (sample SAMN02919311, study PRJNA255460) | bioreactor metagenome | biome: chemostat; feature: culture 2011_25.1; material: sediment; isolation source: day79 25degC chemostat 2011 inoculated with Wadden Sea sediment taken from... | place: Germany: Bremen ...
CAATTTCAAGAACTTGATCATATAAAGTTGAGATCTGTGAGAACGATTTCTGGCGGGCTTTGGTAACGGCTTTAACCAGGTTGACGGGATCACAAGGTTTAGCTAAATATTGATACGGAACACTGAGTTGACGCTCCACACCTTCGCGTGAGGCCTCCCCCGTTAAAACAATGATTGCAGGGGCATTGGGCATACAACCTAAAAGGTTCGCAATTAAACTGCCACCAATCCTCGGCATCTCCAGATCTGTAACCAGTACATCATATGGTGCGTCTTCAAAATATTTCAACGCGGCTTCCGCAGAACTTTCAAACCGCATATCCCATGCAGACTGAAACGGAGATAGGCGTCGCTTTAATGCAGCAAGAAAGGCAACATCATCATCGACAAATAAAATTTTCATTTTTTCATGCATGCGCTACGTCCCTCACATAAGAACCAATATCGTAAATCTTGCTTCTTTTTTTCAACCATACCTATCCCCATATGGGGACAAAGCTGTAAAAGTGGGGTACACTTCTTATATAAGGTTAAGCTTACAATACCTTTTGAGGGGAAATGCCACTGATGAGCGAAAAGCCACGTATCCTGTTTGTCGACGATGAGCCACTTTTGCTGGAAGCCCTACAACGCGCATATTTTCGGCACAAACGTGCAGACTGGGACATGTTTTTCGAAAGCAACCCTCAAAAAGCAATTGAACTTCAAAAAGCGCACCCATTTCATGTTGTCGTAACTGATTTTCACATGCCCGATATCAATGGTCTGGAATTAGCCAAAAGCATTCAAGAAAGTGATGACAGCACACAAATTGTGATGCTGACGGGGGCGGCTGATCTTGATACAGCGGTCAATGCGATTAATTCCACACGGATATACAGGTTCTATACCAAACCCTGCGAACCCGAAGTCCTCGAACAAGGGATCGAAGACTGTCTGCTGCGTCATTCACAAAAGACACAAAGCCAAAATCCATCATCACAAACAGGGTATGACATCCTCAACCGTCTGCCGATCGGCGTTATCGTCTGCGATACAAACACGCATGTCATTCATATGAACCAGTTTGCCGTTGAAATATGTGCAACCCGTCAGGTTTTCAGCATTGACCCCACCACAAACAGATTGCGTGCAAGTCTCGCAAGTTACAGGGACGAACTCAACGCTTGTATCCAGAGCGTAGCCCCTCAGGATCGTGCTATGTCGCTCAGCCGCAAAGGTTCCGACACGTCTGTTTGTGTCATTATTTCCAACCTCAAAGAAGGTCAAAACGACCGGGTGATGTTATTAATTTCCGACCCGGATCGTCATATGGCGCCCAGTATAGACATTCTACAGTCGATCTACGATCTTCCCCCATCAGAAGCCCGACTTTTACAGCATATTGTTCAAGGATATAGCCTGCTGGAAGCTGCCGATAAAATGGGGATTACAGAAAGTTCTGCAAGAACGTACTTGAAACGTATTTTCTCTAAAACAAATACCAGAGGGCAACCGGAATTGATCCGCTCAGTTTTACTCACCCCCACCCTTCATCAACAAGAAAGCAGACTTTTTAATTAACCCCGGAAATAATCATCCCAGTCATATTCCTTGTATTTTTGATATTCTTCCACATCTTTGTCATCCGTCCAACCCACGTTGCGGCTAAATTCGGTAGACGATACAAAGGTTGCATGATTATCAACGACGGGCGCAAACGCCTGTGCAACGGATTCAGGCAACCACATTTTAACCTGTGCTGGTAAATCACTGAAATTAAGTTGTCCACGCATCAACAAGACCTTTGACAAATCAATCAACGCCTTTTGCAACTCCTCTGTCGTGACTTCCTGACTATCTGCTTTGCGACCGACAAAATACGCATTTTCAATCGTATCGATTAAAAGCTTGGTTGGACAAGGCTTGGCGAGATAAAAATGATCTGATCCGACCAAACGAAAGGCCGTTGCCTGATTACATTGCCCGGATAAGACGATGCGGGAAACATCAGGATATTTTTCCTGCACTGCTGCCAATAACTGTTCGCCACTCATCTGGGGCATTTGCATATCCGATACGACAACATCAATCGGTTGCTTTGCCATTATATCCAACGCTTCCTGACCACTGCTGGCAAAATACATCTGCCATTGTGACTTCATATTGCGCAAACAACGCTTAATGGCCCGCAGGACATTTTCTTCATCATCGACAAACAAAACCCTGATCATGTCTCTCTCCCACTCAGGTTTTCTATACTATTCACAAGGCAATTTAATAATAAAGGACGTCCCCTTGCCCTCTTTTGTATCCACCTTAATTGTTCCGTTATGCTTTTTAACAATAATGTCATTGACGATCGCAAGACCCTGTCCGGTTCCTTTCCCGACTTCTTTCGTCGTGAAGAATGGGTTGAAGATATTTTTCACAACGTCTGGCGGCATACCACAACCACTATCAGAGATCACGATTTCGACTTGATCCGCCAATTTTCGCGTCACGATACGAATTTCACCCATTATTCCATGCCCTTTGACTTCAATGGCATGGGCGGCATTAACGATAATGTTCAAGAACACCTGATTCATCCCCCCCGGAATACAGGGGACTAAACCAACGTGTTCATCAAAATCAGTCACAACAGTTGCGATATTTTTCCACTCATTTCGTGATACAGTCAAGGTTGTATCAATCGCAGCATTGATATCGAAAGGTTTCTTTTCCTCTGTCCCTGGATGTGAAAAATTTTTCATGGCAAGTACAATATGTGAAACTTGCTCAATCCCTTGTGCCGATTGTTTTAGCGCCTGAGGTACTTCTTCGCATAAATATTCAAGATCATAGGTCTCTATCAAATGATCTATTTCTTGTACATAATCCAGATATTGGCCATTTTGCTTACAGGCTTTTTTTAACTCCAATGCCTTGTTCAATATCTCTACAATTTCCTCATTAGATTCACTGAGGAAATGCAGATTATCACCAATATATTGGGCTGGCGTGTTGATTTCATGCGCAATCCCACCAGCCAACTGCCCCACGGCTTCCCATTTTGCGGCATTTGCCAATTCTTCCTGCATGGCTTCTCGTTCTTTTTGAAGACGTTTTTTATTTGAAACATTTCGGATCAAATGCAGGAGAAAAAGCTCATCATCATGCTGGAAAGTACTGACTTTAACTTCCGCAGGCAAAAAACCACCATCAAGTGTCCTAAAGTTAAATTCCTTAATTTCATCACTTTCATCGGCTGCCGCACACAAACATAGGGCTTGATAATCCCGAATTTGGTCATCTTCAACAAATTCAAATACAGAACGTCCAATCAAACCTGCATATGGGATCCCCCACATTTCAACACAAGATTTATTAATATCCAGGATTTCCATTTTTTGATTTGTCGCAACGACACTGTCTTTAATGGAATTCATAATCGCATTGACACGTGCAGACTTGTTTTTCGCCTTTTGAATCGAAACCAACAGGTTCTGATTAACCTGAAACAATTCCAAGGCCTTGCTTTCCAACAATTGTTCTGCTTGTTCACGCGCGCGAACCTCGCGAGACAAACGTTTTCGTAATGTTGCTATTTTCCTGTCTTTATCATCATCAAGCACGAACATCCCCCCTATTTCGTTAACCGGAACAGAGCTTTACTTCCTTTTTCCACTGGGAAATCTTGACGCGACAGCTCAACCCCTTCCCCAAAATGTACAATTGCCCCCCGTAACAAACCTTCAGCAAGATCGGCAAAGGGACGTTGTGAGCGATACGTCATTTCCAGTACATTGTCCGCCGGATGGGCATATTCAAATGAAGGTAATTCTGCTTCCGGGTAGAGCTTTTTGACTTCAACATGGATTGTATTTTCAATCGCCGCCAAGAAGGAAAACAAATCTTTTTTCCCTTCTAGGAAAAGCGGATATTTTAAAGCCAGCTGTTTGAATAAATATTCACCAAACGTCTTTTGCAAGTCCGCCGATGCACGTCCGCTTATCTTGCTCAGCACATTAATCAAACTGACCATTTCACGGAAACAATAGGTTCCAACCCCAGTATAGACACCTTCAGATTCAAGGTTGGCTTGTTCGATAAGGTCTTCCACCATATCTTCCCCCCAAACCTCATTCACCATGTTTGTGAATTGAATAAATACAATACCCTTCATCTGTCATTCCTATTTTCGCTGCTGTCATCACTGGATTATGCGCGTTCCAATAAAATTTGCTATCCCCATATGGTAACACCTGCTCGTTCATCACGTTTTTGTCGGTAAAACGATTTCAAAAAAAGCACCGCCCTTCTGGCTATCGCCCACATTCAATTCCCCGCCATGTTTACTGACAATAATATCACGGCTAATTGCCAATCCTTGCCCGGTTCCCTTACCAACTTCTTTGGTCGTAAAGAAGGGGTCAAACACCCGCTGCTTAATTTCGTCAGGCACACCTGTCCCGTTATCCTCAATAACCAGAACAACCTGCCCATCACGCACAAATGTACGCAAGGCAATGATGCCCTCATTCTGACCTGCAGCCGTAATGGCATGGGCGGCATTCACAACCATATTTAAAACGACCTGATTCAAGTCCCCTTCCTGCCCCATCACTTCCGGTAAATCCGGATCCAGATCCAGTTCCAGTTGTGCAACCGTTTTCCATTCATTTTTACAAACAGCGCAGGACCGTTCAATCACGCGATTTAAGTCTACATTGGATTTTTCTTTAGACGACGGATGGGCAAATTCCTTCATCGCCATCACGATATGCGACACCTGTTTCACACCTGCCAATGACTGTTCCACCGCCAAGGGCAATTCATCGCGAATAAATTCGATATCGGCATTTTCATAAGTCTGCGCACATTTTTCTACCAGCGCACCCAATGCAGGCTGTGTTGCGGCTTCTTTTTCCAGTTCAAGGTACCCGTCTAACGTTTCCATCAAATCCTGAACAGCTTCCCCCATAAAACGAATATTATCGCCGATGTACTGAATAGGTGTATTGATTTCGTGCGCAATACCACCTGCCAATGTGCCGATTGATTCCATTTTCTGACTTTGCAACAACTCGCGTTCCAGCTGACGATTTTTTTCTTCTGCTTGCATAACCTGTGTAATATCCGTATCGACCCACACATTCCCACCTGCAGACAGCGGGAAACGACTATGCATAATATAACGCCCGTCATCCAGTTTGCTGACCGGTGTTTCACCTTCCTTGACATTTGAAGAACAGGCCGGAAAACCTTGAGGGAAAATTTTGATCGCATCGCATAAATCCCTACCAATATGAACATTTTTGATCACATCAGGCGTTAGATTATACATTTCAACAAACGCACGGTTCATCAAAACAACGTTACGATCTGCGTCATTGATCCACACCCCTTGAGATACGCTTTCCATCGCATCTTGCAAAATTGATTCAGCATGCGCACGTTTGTCTTCTGCACGTTGCCTCGCCTGTTCCAGATCAGACGCATAGCTTGCCAACGCCTTTGACATTTCATTGAAGCTGGAAGCGGTGTCGGCGAGTTCATCACGCCCTTGAACCTGAATGACATGACCAAAATCACCTTGCGCCACCCGGCGGGCACCATTTTGCAATAGGGCAAGTTGGCGTGTTAAAATACCACCCAATAAAAATCCGAAAATCCCCACCAGAACAATTTCAATCAATGCCACACTCAGCATATGACGCTGTGCATCGGCAATCGTATCTTCCAAGGCCGCAATATCTAATCCCAGTTCGATCCGACCAAAGACTTGACCACCAACCACAACATCCTGTGCGATATCATAGGTTTTATCATCCCGTGCCGTATCTACAGACATATCCGCAATAAAATTTCGTTCTAAAGCAGCCACATCTCCACTTTGTGAAATAACATTCTCTCCCCCCAAGGCTGCATTACGCACCCGAATATAAACCATACCCGGATTTTGCATGGCCTTTTCAACCATCTCATCCAGCGTCGCCAAATCCATTGAAACAATCGCATCTGTCGTCATGGTCGAAAATAAACGTGCTGAAGTTTGTGCACGTTCCACCAATTGATTTTCGTTGGATTCACGCAGATAATTTAATCCACTGAGAACCAAGATCGACAGCAAAACAATTTCAATAAGGGCAATGCCTAAAATGGTTTTTAGTCGAAACGACATTTTACCGTCCCCTGTTGAACGATTTCTGTCTCTGCCTGACTTAAACCAAGTTTACGCACATCATCCCAGTTCGCATCATTCGCTGTGACAAGCCCCTTCATGCCAACTGATTTCATCACACCCGGTTTATGTTGAGAAATATTCATCATCGCATTCTGAATTTTACTGAGACGCTCGCCCGACATAGCACCATTAACGGCAAAAGCGTGCGGTGTGTATGCACCTGTCGTATAAATCACCTGCAACTGGTCACGCATGGCTTGCGGAATACTGTTGAAAGTTCGTTGTACGCCACCGCCTGCTGCAAAATGTCCTGCTAGAACAGACTTATAAACACTGTCATGGGATTTGACGTAGACGGGTTCAAACTTCAAGCCCTCCGCCTTCATTTCCGCACGCGGTAAGACGCTGGCACCAAAAGCCGCTGGCGAAGGAAAGGCAACTTTTTGCTTATCTAGTCCGGCAAGCGAAGTAACTTCACTGCCCTTTTTCACAACGATCAGACCTTTCAACTTTTTCTCGGATTGATACGCGAATGCACGATAACCGGATTTCTTGCTGAAAACCGTGTAGTGATAGGGGTTCATATAGGCAATGTCATAGGCGCCCTGTGCCAGACATTGTTCGAATGTCGGAATATCTTTCATTGTCGCAAACCGAATATCCAGACCGGTTTGTGCTGATAATTCCTGCATGACCGGCACCCACATTTTTGCCAATCGGCTGGCGGCCTGTTGTGGCACAATCCCGAAATACAATGTTTCGGCACGTGCACTTTCCATCGGCGCTGAAGTTAAAGTAAACACACCCAACACGGTTATTTGACAAAATCTGATCATCTTCATTTTCTTGCCTCCAATCCAATGTAAGAAAGATCATGGCTGAAAACTGAACATGAAAATATCCCCATATAGGGACAAGTAAAAAACCGTATAAAAAAAGGGAAACAGAACGTTCCCCCCTTTTCTTTACCTATTCTAATCTATTTTACAGGACTTTGATTTCCGCGACAAAGTCAGTTACAGTTCGACTCAATTGACCAGATTCACCGTTCAGTTCCTCTGCAACTTGGTTCATCGAATGTGCCGCCTGTTCACTTTCATCTGCGGCTTGGCTGACTTTGTGAATACTACTGGACACCATATTGGTGCCCTGTGCAGCTTCATCAACATTGCGCGCAATTTCTGCTGTGGCGGCTTGTTGTTCCTCCACAGCTGCTGCAATTGCCGATGAAATTTCATCCATTGTTGAAATTGTTCTGGAAATTCCGGCGATGGCTTCTGCAGCCGCATGGGTTGACGACTGAACCATTGTGATTTGTTCTTCGATCTGGTGGGTTGCTTTTGCCGTTTGCGTTGCCAGATTTTTAACTTCCGAAGCAACAACGGCAAACCCTTTACCGGCATCTCCTGCCCGGGCAGCCTCAATCGTCGCATTTAATGCCAACAGATTTGTCTGTTCGGCAATATCCCCGATAATTTTGAGAACTTCACCAATTTTTGTCGCTTGTTCTGCCAGATTTTGGACTTTTTGATTGGTCTGTTGCGCTTCTTCAACCGCATCGCTCGAAATCTGTGTAGATTGCGCAACCTGTTCCCCGATTTCTTTAATGGATGCTGCCAATTCTTCTGACGCAGAGGCAACCGTTTGCACGTTTGTAGAAGCTTCAGATGCAGCCGAGGCCACCGTATCTGATTCTTCATTCACATGACCTGCAGCATTTGTAACTGTCCCTGCCGCCGCCGACATTTGCGTAATGGAGGATTGGAAACGATCCAAAACAGCGGCCACCCCTTCTTCAAAACACTGTGTTGCCTGTGTAATTTTAGCCGCACGATCCACTTGACGTTGCTGTTCTTCGGCTTGAAGGTGTTGTAATTCTTCCCCTTCAACCAGCTTCGTTTGAAAATGTTCAACCGCTTTACACATATTGCCAATTTCGTTGGAACGCTCCGTATTGGGGATTTCAATATTGCGTACCCCCTCAGTCAAATCCCCCATAATATCCGCAACTTGGGAAATAGGGCGCACAATCCCTTTTGCGATCAGAACGCCACAAACCAACATCAGAATGGACCCAACCAATTGCAAGGTAATCAATGTGGTTTCTGTACGTCGCGCTGTATTCACAGCCTCTTCAGAACTGTGTTTAAAATCTGCAAACGTATGAGCGACTAATTTTTCCATCAGCGGTTCGGCTTCGGCAAATGTCGTACTTAAATTCGCGACCTCTTCGTTAACGGCTAATCTTTTGTTGGCATAAGATTTAAAATCGGCAACATAGGTATCCATTTTTTTCAGAATATCAGGCCGGGCCATCTCTGGTATCGCAGAGATCGTCAACGCATCCCGAAATTCAGATAATCTTTCATCCATGCGCCCAACATATTTATCTGCTAAACGCATGATAAAATCTTTTTCATGCCTGCGCATCATCAACATGAGGACACTCAGTTTGTCTTCGCTATATTCTTTTAAAGTCGACTCCACATTATGCACGGACGCCCGCAAACTTCCCTGAAGGCCGTCTTTTTCCGTCAACCCCAAAACCTGCCAAGACTCAGTCACCATTTGAAACTGCTGTTCATAGGCTTCAAGTTTGACAATCAGCTTTTCTGCCAAATCTATGTTTTGTGGTTCATCCTGATGAAAAACTTTTAAGCGCCCGATAAGTTCTCTGGCCGTTGCAACGGTTGTATCATGGTTCGCTATATATTTTTCATTCAAGCGGATCAAAAAATCTTTTTCATTTCGCCGCGCATTCAGGAACATATATTTAAGATCATTTGCGTCTTGCAGTGCCGCTGCCGCCTGATTTTGCTGATCTTGTAAATCGACAATTTTGTTCAAATTCGCCGCAATTAGGATTGCGGAAATAACAAAGCCCACAACACCGATTAGCGTAATTAAATTGATCTGAATAGATAGTTTTGCGTTCCGAAACATGTGGGCGCTCCTCGATGATGTATCTTTCACTTCCTCATCATACATAATCAAAGGATAATTTATAACAATAAAAAATAAACCATAAGGCGAGCTTTAAATAGTCATAACTCTGCGCATACAATTACACGCACACAGAATCACCGTTAATTATAGTGTTTTTATTGTCTCAGGCTGGAGGGCGACATGCCATAGACCCGCTTAAATGCGGTTGAAAAATTGGCTGGGCTGTTATAACCCGCCATATAAGCAGCTTGTGCAATCGTTACACCGTCCTGCACCATTGCGGTTTTGGCAATTTCCAAACGTCGTTCGCGAATATAATCCATAACCGTCATGTCATAAGCTGCTTTAAATATGCGTTGCATACTGTTCACCGCCATGCCAACGGCACGTGAGATATGCGAAAGCGTGAGCTCTTCGTTCAAATGGTCCTCAATATAATCTCGGATACTTTGCGCCTTTGACGCAAACTCGGCCGTATCCCCTGTATGGTTTTGAGTCACCATGCTTTCCAGTGCTTCACTGACGATTTCCAATGCACGACTTTCCGTATGAAATTGGTCCAACAAAGGGAAACGACAGGCAGGTTGTACAATTTGCTCCGCCAAGGCAATCGCCCTTTTAGACGGTTGCCATTCGTAGATCTGAAGAGGAGCCATCAGCAGTTGTCGGACATAAAGACTTAAGGGATCATCCTGTTTCTGCCCTGCCAATTGTGCAAGCAATCCGTCGCGTGGGAGGCTAATATTTACTTTGCGGACATACATATTCTTTTTAATTGAGCGCGTCCACAGCATCGGGTCGTTCATGGACCACACGTACCCCGTGGGCTGCGTATTCGCCTCCAGAACAAAAGGCGTATCCCCCATCGTACCTTCGACCCGCCCTTTCAAAATAATGGAAAAAGTCACGCTCGGTTGCAAGTATGCCTTGGCCGTATAGTCTCTCACCTCTTCTGAATCCGTTGCGTGAACGTTTAAACGGGAACAACAGTCGCGACTGTTAATCCGTCCTTTTAAAATGGTATGGTTTTGTACAGATGGTTCAGGAACATTCTTCACCTTTACGCGGCTTTCACCTGCCAAATCATACAGGTTGGTTTCTTTAATCGCATCCCGATAAACAAGCCCTTTACGTCTTTTTGCTTCTTTCATCGTGTTCTGCGTCATGCCTGTGTCCCTTAGTTTCCGCATAATGAGCCACCCATTTATGCAAATAATTATAACTTGCATTTCTTGCAAACAAGTCTGGTGTTTTTGCAAACATATCCTGACTCGCTTCCAGATAGATCAGTTGATATTAACAATCATTCTTAACTTTTTAAAGATTTTAATTTCCGAGGATGACGATGTCACAAAAACTATCGGATGCCCCCTCCAAGGCATACACATTCAAAAACGCCCTTTTGGCGGGGTGTGCCGCAATCGTTTTGAACGGCACAGCACAGGCACAAGATGCAAAAAAAGACGAAGAAAAAGCAATCATCCTTGCGCCGATTTCCATTGATGCCAAAGCCGATGTCATCACCGGCGGTGTACAGGTTGATGCCGATGATTTGGAACGCATTGATCCAGTGGATATGAAAGATGTCTTTCGCCAAGAACCCGGTGTTCATGTCGGTGCCCCAGTTTCCATCGCACAAAAAGTCTACGTCAACGGAATTGAAGACACAAACTTGGCTGTTGATATCGACGGTGCCCGTCAAGCCAATAAAACCTACCACCATATCGGCACCACGATTATGGATCCCGGTTTGCTAAAAAGCATCAAGGTTGAAACGGGTGTCGCCCCGGCCGATGCCGGACCAGCTGCGCTTGGCGGAAGCATGAGCGTCGAGACAAAAGAAGGCCGCGATTTAGTGACGCCCGGTGAAAACTTCGGCGGTTTTGGCAAAATTGCTTACAACACCAACACAAAAGGGTTCAGTGAAGATTTAGCCCTTGGCGCACGTTACGACAATGTGGATGTCCTGTTCTATGGCTCCAACGCCGGGGGGCAAGCCTATAAAGATGGCGACGGCAATAAAGTAAAAGGCACCTCGCCAGAAGCCTATAACGCGCTTTTCAAAATCGGGGCAACCGGTTCCACCGGATATCGCCTAAAATTCAGCGCCAATTATATGGAAGATGACGGCATTCGTTCCGCACGTCCTAACTTTGTGGTTGCCACACAACTCCCGTCCCATACCATGTATGACCGCACAAACGTGACGTTGGCATTCGGGGATGAAACCCCCAATGACATGTGGGACCCAAAGGCAAGTCTAAGCTATACCAAAGCTGACTTAACCGATCATCGCCAAAATTCGCTCACCATCGTTGCGCATGTGGAAACCTTAAACGGTAAGCTGTCCAACACCTTTACCACGGATATGGGTAAAATCACCACGGGTGTGGATTTTTATAACGACAAAGGTACAGGCGGCTACAACGCTCCTAGCTTTTATACAGAAGAGAACCTTAATATCGGTGGGTTTGCACAAGCGCGCCTTGATCTGACAGACCGTTTAAGAAGCTCCATTGGGGGCCGTTACGATTTTGCCCGACTGGAAGGCAATGATGGGACCAAAGTCACCAATAGCGGTTTCAGCGCCAATGCCAACATCGAATATGATATCACCTCGCAAATCATGGGGTATGGCGGTCTCAGCACTGTTTTTGGCGGTCTGCCAATTGCCGAGGCGGGCACACAGACCAATGTCAGCCGCTATAACGATATTGAGTCTGCCCGCGCGCGCAATTACAAAATCGGTGCGGTTTACGAAATCGATCAGTTCAGTGTGGATGGCAACTGGTTCTGGACCGAAATCAATAACGCCCCGATTTTAGGCGATCCGAGTTTCCGTCATACACATCACGACATCAATTCGCGCGGTTTCAATATCAGCGGTAAATATAATTATGGTGACGGCTTCGTCAAAGCGGGCTTCTCGCGTTCCACCGTACGCGTAGACTCTGATATCCCCAGCACAACAGCCGACAGTTACACCGGCACTTTGATGGGCGACATGATGAACCTTGAAGTCACTCACACCTTACCCGAATACGGCGTACGTCTGGGAACCACCAATGAATACGCCTTTTCAAACGATGATATTCGCGTGCAAACAGGTAAATCCCTGCCCAGTTATCTGGTTTCCAATGTCTACGGCGAATGGATGCCGGAAGATGTCAATGGCCTGACCCTGCGACTGGACGTGAAAAATCTGTTTGATGCCACCTATGCCGACCGGGCGAATGCGGCCTATGACCATGCAGCCGCTTTTGTTTACGAACTCAACGATCCCGGTCGTTCCGTTATTCTTACCGCCAAGCTCGATTTTTAGGAGGAACGCAACAATAGACACCGTTTGCTCAGTGTGTCGATAAGGGGATGGGTGGCTTGAAAACAGGCCACCCATTTCCTGCGTTTAAAATCATGATCAAAACATTCTTGTCACTTTTAACAGCCCTTTGCCTTTTCAGCGCAACATTGCACGCTAAAGACACAATTACTTTAAAAGACTTAGCCGGGCGCGACGTCACCATTTCCGTCCCTGTAGACCATCTTATTCTCGGTGAAGGTCGCTTCCTTGCCACTTTGGGGATTTTAGATCGCGACAACCCGGTAAAACGCGTTGTCGGCATGATGGGGGAATTTGAAAAACTGGATCCTGCCGGTTTTGCCGAATATGTCCGCCATTACCCGCAAATTGCAGATATTCCCAAAATCGGTGGTAATGGCGAGGCCACGTTCAGTGCCGAAAAAGCCTTTAGCGTCAAACCCGATGTCGCCCTATTCGGTATGGGTAGCGGTCACGGACCAAACGATAAAAGCGCAACAGTTATCAAACAGCTTGAAGCCGCTGGCATTCCCGTTGTCGTTCTGGATTTTCGAATGGAACCGCTGGAAAACACCCCAAAAAGTATCGAAATACTGGGCAGACTTTTAGGGAAGGAACAACAGGCCGCGCAATTTTTGTCCTTTTACCGCACTCACCTGAATAACATCCAGCAGCGTTTGGAAGGTGTCGAAAAACGCCCTTCCGTCTTTATCGAGGCCCATGCGGGCATGCTGCCGCAATGTTGTCGTGCCTTTGGTCGCAAAATGATGGGACGTTTCATTGAATGGGCAGGCGGCACCAACGCCTTTGGCGACATGATCCCCGGTGCCGTTGCACAAGTGAACATGGAACAACTGCTCACCACCCAGCCCGATGTCTATATCGCAACCGCTGTTGGATCCCAGATGAATATGGAAAATGCCCCCGGCCTGATTGCACTGGGTGCAGGCACCGGTGAAGAAGCCGCCCAAAAAACATTTGAACAGGCCTTGAAACGCGATGTGATTTCCCGATTAAGCGCCGTGCAGAATGGAAACGCCTATAGCATTTGGCACCATTTTTACAACACCCCCATGAATGTGGTCGCCGTCGAAGCAATGGCCAAATGGCTGCACCCGATCTTGTTTGAAGACCTTGATCCAAATGAAACCTTAAAGACCTATTTCGACCATTTTCAGGCGGTGCCCTTAAATGGCGTTTACTGGATCAGTCAAAAGCCCAAAGGACAAATATAATGTCTTACCTAAATGCCCTTTATGTCCCCAGCGGGTCTTTGGCCCGCGAATACCATCGACTGACCCTGCAACGTCTGTACTGGCTGATCGTTCTTGCCATCGTCTTAATCGCCACCGTTCTGTTTAATGTTGCCAGTGGGCCTGCAAGTTTATCCGTCACAAAGATTTTAACCTCCCTTGTCGACCCTCTGGTGCTCAGCAAAAACGAGTCCCTGATTATCTGGCAAATTCGCCTGCCTTATGCCCTTATGTCGGTTATCGTCGGGGCATGTCTCGGACTTGCCGGGGCAGAACTGCAAACCGTTTTAAACAACCCACTCGCTAGTCCCTCAACGCTGGGCATTATGTATGCCGCCACACTGGGGGCCTCTCTCGCCATCGTTTTTAATCTGGTGCCCTTCGGTATACCTGAAAATTATGCCGTTCCCGTCTTTGCCTTTGTCGGGGCAATCTCGGCTGTACTTGCTATTCAATATGTCTCCAAACAATTTGGGGCCGGACTGGATACGGTGATCCTGTTTGGGATTGCGATGGTCTTTGCCCTGCAAGCCTTGATTTCCTTGATCCAATTTGTCGCCGACAGCAACAGCCTGCAACAAATCGTGTTTTGGACAATGGGATCATTGGCGCGTGCCACTTGGGAAAAAGTCGCTATCGTCACGGCGATTTTCGGTCTTTGCCTGCCTTTCTCCATTCGCCATATGTGGAAAATGACCGCCCTTCGCGGTGGTGAAGATTACGCCAAAAGTTTCGGGATCTCGGTTGAACGCATGCGTTTGGGCGTTCTGTTCCGTATCAGTATTTTAAGTGCCGCTGCGGTGGCCTTTTGTGGTGTGATCGGTTTTGTCGGCCTTGTCGGCCCCCATATCGCACGCCTTGCCTTTGGGGAAGATCATCGTTTTTATCTTCCCGGTGCGGCATTGGCAGGCGGTTTTATCCTTGCGGGTGCCTCTGTTCTCAGTAAATCCATTGTACCCGGCATTCTCATTCCCGATGGGATCGTGACAGCCCTGATCGGCATCCCCTTATTCCTTGGTCTGTTAATCAAACAAAAAAGGAAAGGTGCATGACCACACTCAGCATTCAAAACCTGACCCTTTCCTATGGAGCAAAACAAATCCTGTCCGGTATTCATCTGGACGAGATCAAGCCCGGTTCTCTGGTTGGTGTTCTGGGACCAAACGGGGTCGGGAAATCAACATTTGTCCGCGCCATTGCGGGTTTAGGGAACTATCAGGGCGATATCCTGCTAAACGGTGAAAATATTGAAGGCCTTCCCCAGATCACGCGTAGTGGTCTGATCGGATATTTGCCGCAAACCTTGCCCCAAGGCACCACCTTGCTGGCTTATGAGGCCATCTTAAGCGCTTGTAGGGCGGTTCGCCCTGATCTCAGTACCATCCAAGTCGACGCCTTGATTGAAGAAATATTCGATATTCTGGAAATTCGTCATCTTGCCTTTTCCCCCATGAACAAATTATCAGGCGGGCAACGCCAAATGGTCGGACTGGCACAGATCATTGTTCGAAAACCAAGCCTTCTGTTATTGGACGAACCCACCAGCGCCCTGGATCTCAGGTGGCAGCTTGGCGTTTTTAATGTTGTGAAATCCCTGCTGAAACAGCGAAACGGGATTTGTTTAATGCCTATTCACGACATCAATCTGGCTTTGCGCCATTGCGACCAGATCGCCTTGTTCGCCAAGGGCGGGCTTCTGGCCTTTGGTCCCCCGAAAGAAGCGATGACAGCCGAAAACCTGCGTCTTGCCTACCGCGTAGAGGGACGTGTTGAATATTGCAGCAAGGGTAATCCCTTTGTTCTTGCAGAAACCCCTCTTCCCTTTGAAAAAATGGAACAATCCGCATGAGGAAAAAAATGACCGCACGACAAATGAGTATTCCCACTGAGCATGCCAGTAAATACCTGCAACAACTTTGCAAGCACTTCGCCCACAAGGTTGAGGCATCTTTCGATGCGTATAGCGGTTTTGCCGCCCTGCCCCCCGGCCCCTGCACCATGACGGCAAACGACAATGCTTTGCGTATTCATTGCCGGGCACAGGACGAAGAAGGTTTGCGGATAATGGAAAGCATTATTGAAACCCATCTCGTTAAATTTGCATGGCGAGAAGACATCAAAATGCAATGGCAAGACTGTCCACACACAAACATCACAAAGGAAGTTTCCCATGATTGAACCAGAAACATCCCCTTTCCAACAACTGCTGGAAACCATGAATGCCGGTGGCCCGGTTGTTTATCTGCTCTGCGCGCTTTCGGTTGTTGTGCTCAGCGTTACTTTTGTAAAACTGATGCAGTTTCAAATGCTCGGCGTCTTTCGAAACAAGCTTGCCAAACAAGCCGTCAAGCAGTTTCGTAACGGCAAAAGCCAAGCTGCCCTTGGGCTCTGCATGGGATGTAAAAGCATCCGCTGCCAGGTTGTCGCCAAGGCCATACGCGGACAAATGCATCCACACATCAATAAAGAACAGGCCCGCGAAGAGGTTTTGCGCGATGCGGTTGACCGGTTGGAAAGCCTGTCTTCTCATCTGCGTATCCTCGAAGTGATTGCCGCCCTCGCTCCTTTGCTTGGCCTGTTTGGGACTGTTTTGGGGATGATTGATGCGTTTCAGCAATTGGAAAATGCCGGAAATCAGGTGGACCCGAGCATTCTGTCCGGTGGGATTTGGCTGGCCCTTTTAACCACTGCCGTTGGTCTGGCCGTTGCGATGCCGACCGTTGCCATCAACAGCTTTTTCGAACGTCGTCTGGAACGCCTGACGCATGACTTGGATAACTTGATTGCACAAGTATTCGTGGACAATTTCGATCAGACTTCATTTCAGGTAGTAGAAAATGCAAACGCTTGGCAACGTGCTTAAACGATCACGCCGAAAAAATCCCATCAGCTTGACGCCTTTGATTGACGTGGTGTTCATTTTACTTGTGTTTTTTATGCTGGCGTCCAGTTTTGAAAAGACACGTACTGTTGAACTGCAAGCGCCGAAAAAAGGTAAGGCAACAGCTGCAAAGGCAGACGTGCCCCCCGTAAAAATCGAAGTTACGGGGGCCAATCATTACACCGTTGCCCAACAGGACTACAGCCTGATATCTCTGGAACAGTTTCTGCGTCATAAAACGGATCAAACCATTCTGGTTCAAACCGGAAAGGAGGCTGCCCTTCAAGATGTCGTCGCCTTGCTGGATGTCAGCGCCCGTCTTGATCTGAAAAAGTTTTCTCTGCTTCCCTTTGAAGAGGCGCAACCATGAAAAGTTTAAAGCAAACCTTCAAAAAGCAAAAACGGGGTGGTGAGGAACATATTTTACCACTAATCAATGTTGTTTTTCTGCTCCTGATCTTTTTTATGATTGCTGGCAAGCTGACCACATCGGATCCCTTTAAAATTGATCCTGCCAAATCCATGAGCGAAACCCATGTCGAACAAAAAACAGCCCTGATCCATTTGGGGGAAGGTAAAAAGATCGCTTTCCAGAATGAGGAAATGGATCAAACAACTTTATTGCGCAAACTCACCGGCTATATGCAGGACCATCCCGACAGCAAGGTCCGTCTCAAGGTTGATGGCGCCTATCCTGCGGGTGAGGTTCTGCAATTCCTTAGTACTTTGCGCGAAAGCGGTGTCGAAAAAGTCGCGTTATTGACCCGCTTACAAAAAGGGGAGGCACAGTAATGTTAAAAACCTACCATTGGTTTGGGGCTGTTGCAGTCGCCTTCTTCATCCATGCCACGTTGGCTTATGTCTTTTTTTACGATAAAAAACCTGTTTCCGGTGCGTTGGCAGAGGGCGTTGGCGGTCTGGAAATTTCCATCAGCATGATCGCCGCTGCACAAGGCGCAGAAGCGCAAACAGAAGTCAAAGAAACACCGCAACCGGTCGAAGAGCCCGAAATTAAAGAACCCGAAGTGGTGGAAAAGCCGATAGAACCGGAACCCGCCCCCATCCTCGAAGAAGAAATCGTGGAAACACCGGAACCTGAACCAGTTGAACAGGTGGCAGAAATCACGCCTGTCAGCGAGCCTAAACCTCGTGTAAAACCTGTTGTGAACGCACCCGAAAAACCAACTCTTAAAAAGAAGGTCACCCAAAAACCGATCAGTCCCAAACCTGCGCCGGATAAAACACAAGAACCCGCACGCCCCAGACAGCTTGCCAACCTTTCACAGGGCAGCACACAAAAGGCCCCCAAAGCCAACCGTATGGACACCACGACACATGCAGGCGGTGGTGTGGTCGGCAATGTGCGCCCGGATTACATAACCAAACTGCGTTATTGGTTGGAAAAACATAAAACCTATCCCCGCAAAGCCAAACGGCGCCGCCAAGAAGGTGTTGTTATTCTCAGCTTCACCATCAATCGCGATGGTCGTGTCAGCAATTACCGGATCAAACAGCCATCCGGTTATAAGGCACTGGATCAGGAAACACTGGCCATGTTGGAACGTGCCCAACCCTTGCCAGAATTCCCGACGGAGATGAAAGAAGACAAACTCCACCTTACCCTCCCCGTCCAGTTTGCGTTGCGCTGACAGGACGTTTCAGACAGTCCAGACCGTGTGAGGCCCCTTTTTACGCAAAATACAACTATTTAGATAATTTAATTACGTAACATATCAAAAGAGTTGTTGCAGTCATTTTCGTCTAGCTTTAAGTTGCAATAATATTTTTTTATATCTTTAAAAGATTAGCGTCGCCGCACGCGGGAGTAAATTGCAACATGGCATCCGTGAGAAAGTTCATCCGCCGTCATTTCATGTGGCTTTCCCTCTCCGCGCTTCTCTGTCTATTTACGCTTGTCCTGCTATCGGAAAAATTTTTTATTAGCATTCCTGCCGGACATGCCGGTGTTTTATGGGAACGTTTTAACGGCGGGACGGATGTCAAAACCACCTACCCCGAAGGGTTTCACGTCATCCTGCCCTGGAATGAGATGACGATCTATAGTGTCCGTCTGAATGAAGCAACCAGCACCTTTAACGTGCTGGCCAAGGATGGCTTAAAAATTGATGTGGAATTTCTGGTCCGCTATCGCCCAAAAGAAGATCAACTTGGTTTTTTGCACAAACATATGGGGGAAAAATATCTTGATATCTTGATCCTACCGGAAGTCAGTGCCAAAGGGCGCACCGTCATGGCCAAATATTCCCCTGAAGAAATTTACAGCACCAAGCGATTTGAAATTCAGGAAATTGTCGAAAAAGAGGTGAAGGAAGAATTGAAAGTCGTCCTGACAAAAGACGATGGAAATAAAGATTTGATTTTTTTGGAAGATGTCCTGATTAAAAGTATTCATTTGCCACAAACCGTCCGGCTGGCCATCGAAGCCAAGGTCGAACACAAACACCGTATGCTGCAATATGAATATATCCTGCAACGTGAACAACAGGAAAGCAAACGCAAAGCCATTGAAGCCAGCGGTATTCGTAAATTTCAGGATATCATTAAAGACGGTATTTCACCGCGTTACCTGAAATGGAAAGGTATTGATGCGACCTTGGAACTGGCGCGTTCCAATAATGCCAAAATTGTTATCATCGGGGCCGGGGACGAAGGTATGCCCTTGATCCTTGGCAATATGGATAGCAATAGCGCCGCCATTGATCCGGATGAAAAAAAAGAAGAAGAATGGCAGCGCAAACTGACATCTGAAAAACCGGATTCCATCGGGCAACTTGATGAACCCGGCACCACACGGACCACGCAATCTGACAAAACATTCGCTCAAAAAGCTTTGGAAAAACTTTCCATTAAAGACCTGTTAAACGAAGATGAAAAAACAGACGAAAAACCGAGCCCCCCGGATAAGCCGGCCACAAAACCTTAAAAACTAAATTCCTCGACCGGGGCGGTGCTGTCTTCGGCCCCGTTCTCCCCTAAATCAAGATCAATGAGGGCAATTTCTTCTTGTTGACAAAGTTGTCGTAAAAGGGATTGGAAATGGGTCATCATCTCTTCGATCTGTGTTGGGTTGAATAAATGGCTGTCATATTCCAGAACACCAAACAGCTGCTCTCCCTCTTCTGACACGGAAAAGACCAGATCGAATTTTGCTGCTCCGCTCGGTGTGGGTAACAGCTTCATTGTAACCCCGTTTAAACCCTGTGCCTGTGCACTGGCATTTTGCAACACAAAGACATTTTGAACCAAAGGTGTGCGTTCCTCGCTACGTTGCGGGCAAACTTCACGCACGATATGTTCAAACGGCACATCCTGACGCGAAAAACCGTCCAACGTGATTTCGCGAACACAACGCAACAGCTCGCTGAACGTCATCTCCGGTTCAAACTGTAGACGCATGGGCATCATATTGACAAAAAAACCGATCAAGGGTTCAATTTCGCGATGGTTTCGGTTGGCAATGGGGGATCCGATAACAAAATCGTTTTGTCCACTGTAACGATAAAGCAAAACCCCATAAGCCGCCAAAAGCCCCATATACAAACTGACACCTTGCTGACGGCACACTTCCTTCACCGCAATTTTCAGATCATCCTCAAACACAAAACCATGTTTCAGGCAGGGGCCTGTCCCTCGGTTTTCATCTTTTTGAGTGGACAAACAAAAATCAGGACGGACCCCTTCCAGTTTTTGAATCCAGTAATCGAGTTGCCTTTGATAATTGTTGCTGTTCAACCATTCGCGCTGCCAATGGGCAAAATCACCATATTGCACCGATAACTCAGCCAAGGGAGACGGTTCCCCGGCCCGATAAGCCTGATAAAGGGTTGCCAGTTCATTTAAAAACACCCCGGTGGACCAATTGTCCGCCACGATATGATGCATCCGTAACAGGAAAATAAATTCATCAGGCGTTGCCGTTTTGATCAAACAGCCCGCCAACAAGGCATCACGTTCCAGATCAAAACAAGCCACTGCATTGTCATGACTTAAACGGTCCAGTTCGCTTGCGTACATTTCAGGGCTTAGGTCCGATAAATCACAGATGGTGAAAATATCATCCTTCACTGGCTGTAACACACAGACAACATGGTCGTCTTCATACACAAAATTTGTCCGCAGAACTTCGTGGCGCCGGACAATTTCCAAGAAACTTTGACGAAAGGCTGCAATATCCAGTTCACCGAGAATGCTCACCGTCACAGACATATTGTAATTGGAACTCCCGCCTTGCAATCGATCAAGAAACCAGAGACGTTCTTGTGCAAACGAGGCAACCGTCCGCTTTTCAGGTGAAAGAGGGATTATCGGCGAGATCTGGCTTTCAGACTTGCTCTCTCCCGTCTCCATCAAACGAGCAATTTCAACAAATGTCGGTGTTTCAAATATCTGGCGTACTGTAATCTCGCAAGAAAACGCTGCACGTAAACGTGACACCAGTTGCGTGGCCAATAAGGAATGCCCGCCGGCTTCGAAAAAGTTATCCTGACGATGGGCCACAGCGCCCCCTAAAACATCCTTCCAAATTGTCGCCAGAATGTCTTCAACAGGTGTACGCCATTCCATAACACCGGCCTTTTGATCAAGGGAACTTTCTTCAGGGGCGGGCAACTTCGCACGGTCAATTTTACCACTGCCCGTGACAGGCATTTCATCCAATGTCACAAACAGGGACGGCACCATATAATCCGGTAATTTGTCACGCACGAAAGACCGTACCCCGGCGATATCGGGGGAGATATTCTTTTCAAAACAGACATAGGCCACCAGTTTTTTGCCTTGTGACTTAAAATCATGGGCGACAACGCAACATTCGCGCACCGGGGCAAACCCGTTCAGAATGGTTTCTACCTCCCCCGGTTCAATACGGAACCCGCGGATTTTAACCTGCTTATCCGCCCGGCCCAGATATTTGATACGTCCGTCGGTGTGCCAAATTGCCAAATCGCCTGTTTTATAAAGCCGTCCAAATGTGGTTTCGACAAAACGTTCTGCCGTTAAATCAGCACGTCCCAAATACCCGAGTGCGACGGCCTCTCCTCCCACATGAATTTCCCCAATGCCACCACAGGACACCGGATGTCCGGCCTCATCCAAAATATAGATATTGGCACCGGAAATGGGAAATCCGATAGCGGGTAATAAAGGCCATAAAGAGGGATCCCCCTTTAACACCTCACTCGTCACCACATGGGTTTCCGATGGACCGTAATGATTATGCAGACGTGCATCCGGCAAATGACCGAATAAGTCAACAATCGCAGGCGTCACGCGCAATTGTTCCCCCGCCGTGATCACATCACACAGACAATCTGGATAAAGACCTTCTTCCTGTGCAACCACACTAAATTGCTGCAAGGCGACATAGGGCATAAACAGGCGTTCAATCTTTTGCCTTTTTACATAAGGGACCAGCGCGTGAAAATCGCGGCGCATATCTTCGTCCACCAGATCCAAACAACCACCTGTCGCCCATGTACTGAACACTTCCTGAAACGAGACATCAAATGTGAAAGGCGCAAAATGCAAAGTCTGGGCACCTTGGGATAAAACCGGATCAGCCATATGCCACTGGATCAGGTTGGACATGGCCCGATGCCCCATCCCAACACCCTTGGGCACCCCTGTTGAACCGGACGTATAAAGCACATAGACAAGACTGTCCTCTGTCATCTCGCACCTTGGGTTTTCGATGCTTTCTTGCGCGCAGAGCTGTGCATTACGATCCATAATCACAAGGTCGACATCATCCGGCTGGATACCTCCTTCGTCACAAATCACCAGTCTTGCCGCGCTATCCTTGATCATGGTTTGCACCCGATCTGTGGGATAGTCCGGGTCAATCGGCAGATAGGCGGCGCCTGCTTTTAAAATACCCAGCAAGCAAACCGGTAAACGATCAGTACGTTTCATCATCAGGCCGACAATATCGCCCGATTTTACCCCAGCCTTTTGCAGATAATGCGCCACCTGATTGGCTTGGGCGTTAAGCTGGGCATAGCTTAATGCCTGAGCGGCGAAACATAAGGCCCGATTTTGCGGCTGTTTTTGCACCACCTGTTCAAAAATTTGATCAACGCGCAGGCTGCAATCCCAAGGAACGCCCGGATAGGTCACTTGCGTTCCAATCAAAGGGTAGTTATTAATCGGTTGATCCGGTTTTTCAACCACCTGTTTTAACAAGTGACAATAATTTTGTGTCATGTGATCAATGGTTTCTGCCTCAAACAAATCACTGGCATATTCCACGAGGCCACGATAACCCGTTTCATCTTCGGTAATATAAAAAACCAAATCAAAACGCGCGGCGTCAAATTCCACAGGTTCCAATGATATTTCCAGCCCTTGTGCATCACTCTGCAGTGCAAGAGGGGTGTTTTGCATCACAAACATCACCTGAAAAATCGGTGCGTGGCTCAAGCTGCGATCCACGGCTAAATTCGTCACCAACTTCTCAAACGGGACATCCTGATGGGCATAAGCCCCTAACGCACAGTCTTTTACCCGCGCAAGTAAATTTTCAAAGGTGGGATTGCCCGATAAATCCACCCGCAAAGCCAACGTATTGACAAAAAAACCGATCAGTTTTTCAAGTTCTGCGCGCGTGCGATTGGCAATCGGGGTGCCGACCACCAAATCGGTTTGCCCACTGAAACGGGTCAGAACCATATAAAAGACACTGAGAAGGACCATAAAATCCGTCCCCTCGCTCAAACGGGCCTGTTGTTTAACCCCTTGGCACACAGGGGATGCAATATCAAAATGGGCAATTTTTCCGCAATAACTTTGAACCGCAGGTCGCGCCTTTTGACAGGGCATATCCAGTACAGACGGCAATCCTTGCAACTGATCCTGCCAATAAGACAATTGCGCGTCCAGCATACCTGTTTCTTCAAAACACGTGCGTTGCCACAGGGCAAAATCGCCATACTGAATATCCAGCACATCAAGGCCACTGTGCGCCCCGTCCGTTTTATAAGCCTGCATGACTTCCTGTGCCAGCAAGGCAGACGACCAACCATCAAAAATGATATGATGAATGGAAACTGCCAACAGATAATCGTCTTGACCTTCACGCACCAGTTTCCAGCGCAGCAACGCATCTTTTTCAAGATCAAACGCTTCATGTAAAAAGGCATGCAGTTGGTCTTTATCCCAATCCTCCACCTGCAACGCAATATACAGATCATCGTGTATTTTTTGAAACGCTTGCCCGTTTTCTTCCACAAAATTGGTGCGCAGATTTTCATGCCGCGCAATGACATGATTAAGCGCGCGTTCAAGGGCATCTACATCCAAATCCCCACGTAACCGATAAAGACTGGGGATGTTATAAGCCGCACTCGGCCCTTCCAGCATTTGAATAAACCATAACCGTTCCTGCGCATAAGACAGCGGGATTGCACAATCGGGACTGCGTCGGGGGATGACCTCACCTTCATTCGTTCCGTTTAAATGAAACACGATTTCTTCAATGCGCGGCTGTTCAAAAAACGTACGGAGCGTCAAGTTTGGTCCAAACTGTTTTTGCAGGCGGGTAACAACTTGGGTCGCCAGTAAAGAATGGCCGCCCACTTCGAAAAAGCTGTCCTGAATACCAAAATCCGTATGCCCCAGAACAGTCGCCCAAATATCAAAAACAGTTTGCTGTAACGGGGTTTCTACAGGTTTGCGTGCCTCCCCTATTAACGCTGTCCCTTCCTTGGCCTGCAATTTACGCCGATCAATTTTGCCATGTGCTGTTAATGGGATTTCGTCCACGGCAAAGATATGAGACGGGATCATATAATCCGGCAATTTTTCTTTCAAAAAACGCCGCACATTCATTGCCGGAAACCTTACATTTTCGTCAGTCGCAACAATATAGGCGACAATCTCGTCCACACCGCAAGATTGACGACATAAAACCACACAATCGCGAATGGCATCATGTTCGCCCAGCAAGCTTTGAATTTCGCCCAATTCCACGCGAAAACCACGGATTTGGATTTGATCATCCATGCGCCCGCAATATTCCAACGATCCATCCGCCAGCCATCGTCCCAAATCCCCACTGCGATAGAGACGTTCCCCATTATTTAAAAACGGATCACGGATAAAACGTTGAAGGCTGAGTTCCTTGCGGTTCAAATATCCGCGCGCAACCCCGGCCCCGCCCACATGGATTTCACCTTTCACACCGATGGGCACCGGTTGCCCGACCGGATCAAGCAAATAAAACCGTAAATCAGGTAAAGGATCACCTATCAAACTTTGTGGTTTGTGGGCATCGCCTGCCCTTAGGGCACGAAAACTGGCATGAACCGTGGTTTCGGTAATGCCATACATATTTACCAAAACGGGTTGATCATCTGCGTGGCGTTCATACCACGGTTTTAATTTGCGAAAATCCAGTGCTTCGCCGCCAAAAATCACATAACGCAACGTCAAACCATCTGCCCCATCCGCCCCTTGATCCACATTGATCAATGCATAAAAGGCAGAAGGCGTCTGGTTTAAAACCGTTACTTTTTGCGTTCGTAATAGATCATAAAAGGCATCCGGGTTGCGCGTTGTCCAGTAAGGTACGACGACCAGACGCCCCCCGTTCAATAATGCCCCCCATATTTCCCATACGGAAAAATCAAACGCATGGGAATGAAACATCGTCCAGACATCTTGATGATCAAAATCAAACAAACCACGTGTGGTGCTGAACAGACGCACCACATTGCGCTGCGTAATTTCCACCCCTTTGGGTTTGCCAGTAGAACCCGACGTGTAAATCACATAGGCACGCTGGTCTAAATCCTGCGCCACCACCGGATTGTCGTGGCACATATCCGCCTTTTGTTCATCAAGACATATAAAATGTAATGTCTGATTTGCCACAATATCGCACAATTGCGCTTGCAACGCAGCGGTGCTGACAACGATTTCAATCCCGGAATCATCCACCATATAACCAAGACGATCGTTCTGATAAGCTGGTTCCAGCGGCAGATAACTGCCCCCCGCTTTCAAAATGCCTAAAACAGCCACCACGGTTTCGAGAGATCGTTCCAGATAAATCCCCACCAAAGTTTCCGGCACAACTCCCAAAGCAATCAATTCATGGGCCAGCCGGTTTGCCCGTTCGTTTAATTCGCGGTAGCTCAAATTCTGATTTTCATAACTCAGGGCAATCGCGTTGGGGCGCAAACGGACTTGTGTTTCAAATTGATGTTGAAGAAGGGGTTCCGCTTCACTGCATCTTGTTTTTCCCGCCCCCAAGGCAATCATATCCAGACGTTCCGCCTCTTGCATCATGTCCACGTCGCTCAGACATTTTTCTGGATGGGCAAGTACATGATCCAACAAGGTCTGGAAATGCCCGATCATACGTTCGATGGTGGCACGATCAAAAATATCCTTTTTAAACAGGACCGCCCCAACAAGGCCGTCCTCTTCCCAAAACGAAAATTCAAGATCAAAACGCCCCATTCCGGTTTGATATTCCACAAGCGGTCTTACCTTCAGACCGTCTAGTTCCATATCACCCATCGGGGCATTTTGAAAACTGTAGGAAACCTGAAACAACGGGTTAAGATCAAGATGGCGTTCGGGTTCCAAAACTTCCACCAGTTGTTCGAAGGCGACATCCTGATGGGCAAAACCGTCTAAAACAGTTTTTTGAACCTGCTTTAACAAGTCATAAAAATTCAGATCATTTTTGGATAAATCAACACGCATGACCAAGGTGTTGACAAAAAATCCGATGAGTTGTTCCATTTCACTCTGTTGACGATTGGCAATGGGGGAGCCCACAGCAATATCATCACTTTGGCTATATTTCCCCAGCAAAACCGCCAAAACCGCCAAACAAAACATATAAGGGGTCGTACCCGTTTCACGACACAATGCGTGTAATCGGTCATACTGTGGCCCCGTCATGCGAAAAGACAGCCCCTCGGCCTGCCATCCGCGAACCTTGGTTCTTTCCCGGTCAAGGGGAAGGTCCAGAACGGGAGGCAATCCTGCCAGTTGATCCACCCAATAGGACAACTGCTTGCCCATCACGTCGTCATTTAAATGTTCATGCTGCCAATCTGCAAAGTCACCGTACTGGATAGGAAGCTCAGGTAGACTTGGCACACTGCCTTGGGCAAAGGCTTTATAGAATGCGGAGAGTTCCCGGATCAAAATTCCCATTGACCAACCGTCAGAAACGATATGATGCATGGTACATAACAAAATGTGATCATCTGTCCCCATCTTGATCAGACGAAACCGAACCAAGGGACCACAAGTCAAATCAAACGGCGTGCGAAGATGTTCTTCAACCTGTTGTTCCATCCAGTGCGATAAATCATCCTTGCCTAAGGCCGGGGCAGACACATGATCTACAACAGGTTCAAACGATGCATGGACACGCTGGATATGTTGCCCTTCATCACCATGAAAAGTCGTTCGCAAGATTTCATGGCGTTCAATAATCGCTGCAAGGCTTTTGTACAAAGCCGCAATATTCAACACCCCGTGCAACTGAATGTTTGCCGGAATGTTATAATAAGGGGCGTCCGGGTCAAGCTGTGTCAAAAACCATAATCGTTTTTGTGCAAAGGACATGGGAAATTGGACAGTTTCAAATGTTTCACCCATTGGACACACCTATGCAATCGCAAACAGTTGCCCGTTTGCGTTTTATTATTGAACAAAAAAAGGATACGACCCGAAGCTTCCTTTCCCTTTTCAAAGAAAAGAAACTTCGGTTTGCCGCATTCGGGAGATTTTACGCCGTGGCCGCCGCAGAAGCTGTTTCTTCTGCATCAGCGGAAGATGCCTCAGCCTCTTTGTCTTTTTTCATACCGCTGACCATGCCTTTGCCTTTGGCATACAGGTCTTTGGAATAACCTTTAACTTTTGAAGCATCAAAGGAACAGAATGTCCCCCCAGATTCAAAATGTTTGACCAGAATATGCCCGATGACATAAGTCAGAGCACCCGCCGTAATCGGCAAGGCTGCGATACCAGCCACACTACCGGCACCGGGGATCAGTTTGACAACACTGGCCCCCAGGCCTTTTGCCAACTCAACCGGGCCAACGCCACCGACGATACTGACAGCAGCGGCCGTCGCCAGATTTTTACTGAACGGCACATCATATAAATCAGCCAGTTCTTTCATCATTTTTAACTGAACGGCGCCAATTGTAAACATATCGGCAATCGGAAGCGGTACAACGCCAAACCCAAGCGCCCAGTAGATATTGCGGCGAACGATTTTGTCAGCCGCTGCATGCAAATCTATCTCGTGGTCATGCTGTTCAAGACTTTCTTCATGGTCCGCGCCATGCGCCATTTCAGCAGCTTGTGCTTCTGGTGCATCACTCGTCACAGTTTCAGTCGCACTTTCTGCTTTTACAGGCTCTTTCGTCGTTGCGGTTTTGCGCGCAGGGGTCTTCTTATCGGTATCAGTCACTTTGGTCACCTTTGGTAAATGTAAAAGACGATTACTCAGAAGCCTTGGTATGGATGTAGTTATCTTCCATAGAAAACAACATGATTATGCCGATGATGGGAGATAAAACGAGTGATCCAAAAAAGAATCCCCAAAACCCAAACCGTTTATGAATGCCGAGCACTCCAATCAACAGACTGGCAAGAATCCAAATTCCTAGCATTGAACCCAAGAGTTTTCTCCCCATGTCGCAAACCAATTTGAAATAGTCTGCTTTTTCAACAGATACATAATCAGGCCGCCTCAAGAAAACACCTTTAAAGTGTATCGCTTCCTCAACGCTTCCGCACGGACAATTCTATCCACACAACCATTAAAATATCAATAGTTGTTTTTATTAAAAAATTGCAATTAATATTTTTTACAATAATTTCAATAATTTATTATTAAATTTCATCTCCAATTTTATTCTATTTCTAAAGATTATAAAAAAAGTCCTATACAATCTAAACAAGTAAACATAATGTTACGCACGAATAAATAGATATGTAGAAGGAGGAGGAATACACCAATACATATTAATTAGTGTATTTCTTGCTAAGATGAAGCCAGTCAAAAACAACATCGCCAATATCTACAAACTATCCCCCATGCAGGCAGGGATGTTTTTTCACTATCTGAAAGGTGACGACAAACAATCTTACCTTCAGCAAATATCTTGGCGTCTTCAGGGATGTTTTGATGTATCGGCTTTCAAAGAAGCATGGCAAAGACTGGTAAATCGCCATGACATTTTGCGCACGAATTTTGTCTTTCAAAATACGCCAACCCCTTTGCAGGTTGTCGCAGACAAGCGCCCCCTTGATTTCCAATTTATTGATTACTGCCACCTTGACAGCCAAGACAAAGGACAAGCCGTTCACACATTTAAGGAACAAGAAAACGCACATCCCTTTTCATCTTGAAGCGACATGCTGCTGCGTTTGCGTGTCTTACA